>OMLO01000121.1_pt1 | contig 38441 bp, 22 predicted proteins | sample 1674811 | NCBI WGS metagenome assembly OMLO01 (sample SAMN06265003, study PRJEB25207) | coral metagenome | isolation source: Coral host | place: Mexico:La Bocana,Puerto Morelos, Mexico | collected 2008-11-13
CGTCTTTTTCTTCAACTTGAAAATGATCTCAGAGAGATCGAAACGTCGTTTTTTACCGCTAGTTTTTATTCTGAAATATAGGATACTTACCCTGTGTTTTCGGGTGTAGTCTTAAGTCGATGTGGTTTTATTTTGTGTTATGACCTCCATTTCAATCTTAGTTTCGACAATCGAAGTTCGCGAAGTGACTGACTTATCAACCACTATCCGACCCAGTCCGAACTCGTTCAAAGGTGATAGGCCGGCCGGCCAATCAGAAGCAGTTACCAGGTTGTCGCTCAGAGCACTCTGGGAACTGACTAAGTAACCAAACAACAGTATGAGACTACCTCGTGCTGGTAACAAACAAGTGTGTGCGAAAATCTGAAAACCGCGAAGTTCTGGATAACTGCTTTAGTCATGAGTTGATAAGCAAGCCTGCAGGGATATTCATTTAATTACATGCAAACAACAGGGCTTTGTTAATTAATTTGGGTCAGCAGCTCATTTCTAATCGAAAGCTTTTCCCTGCACCCACATTGCACTAAACCGCATTTTTCAAAAGAACACGAAAAAGACTCAATCAACCGTTCTGAAACAATGAATCTAAATTGAACACGACTTGGTGGTAATCAGTCATAATTATCGATGAGTTTAACAGTTGCAAGAGTGTTTCAAGTGAATTTATCCACTCGAAATATTTTGTGCGTTCTAAAATTTGACTAATTTGACAAAGATTTGAGCTTAGAGAGCATCCATATCAGTTTGTTGTCTATAATTCAAAAGGGTCTGCTCGTAAGCTTAATGTTATTGCCAACAAGAAAATCATTCAGATGTCTCTTTGGGTGTTTATTTCAAACTATATTACAATATTACTAAAGATTAAATAAATAAGAAAGTCAAGGAGGAGAGTTTGAAAAAAGCAGCTTTAATAAATAGAGGAAGTGTACAGCGTTGAAAACAACTGAATACCTTTCCAACTGATTATTACATTTTAAGGTTAAATTAACTGATTACGTTTTCGTACGTGAAATAAAACAAACCAAAGATTCTAAATTGAAAACAAATTCTTTATTAAATTTGTATATGTACAAGAACAATCGTCTAAGAACCTTCTACTTTGAAAAGTTCTCTTCGTAAAATCCAGTTTCAATCCAATTTTTAAAATTACTAATGTATTATTTATTGGCAACTTTCATCGCTCGAAGAAGACCTGCTTTGCCTTGTGGGATATGGCATTGCACGGTGCATGCGCAAGGATTGGTAAGTACGCTGACCATATCCGGGACTCGTCGGAGATGTCGGTGACATCGGGTTGGGTCCGACGTGACCCATCATTTGGGGCATCATGGGAAGGTACCCTCCTGGAGGCGAAGAATTAGGGAGGCTTCTGGGGACGTGTGTCAGCGGGGTTCCTCTGTTTTCGTACGGACCTAATGTAAAAAGACGCATCAGTATTCAACAGCATTATTGCCACGGTAACAAAGCACTTTTCCATCCTGAATTTTGGCTCTTAAAATTGATTTAGCCGCAGCGTTTTAGTCAAGGAGCTCAAGCTGATGGCGCCGGTACTATACGGCGCGTAGGATAATTCTAAAATTACAGCTTTTAAAGAAGAGACTACAAAAACTCTTGATAATAATCCGAGTTGAAAACGTTTTCGGCAGATCTGATTAAGCATTTGTTAAATTCTTGGCAGACGATTTTGGTATCAAAACGGAAACAAACTCAACTGCTCTATCTTGAGTCAAGTAAATTCTCCTCATTAACATTCTCTTGCTTGGTCACACTTTGTTTCAAGATAAGGGTAATTTGACAACTATGAAACGAATAAAGTTAAATGTTTGTTAGACATGTTTTGAAACGATTCCTTACCTGGATACGTAAAAGCTGGATTCAAAGCTGGAGGTACTGGGCGGGGGGCCTGAGGTCGAGGCACTTGGACCTCGTTTCGCTGAGCCACCGCGTCTCCATGTAGCCTAGCACGAGCTGTCGCTGCTATTTCGCCTTGGTCAAGTTGCTTCATGACTTCCATTACACTAATCAAGAGAGCGAACAGAAAATATTCTTATATATTCTTCGTTGTTTCAGTTAAGTTCTTAGCCAACCTCGTTCTGGGGACGAGACTGATGAAAATACCCACCAGTCATCGGGGTCGCAATCCCGGAATCCTTTGGCAAAAGGGTTGCTGGCAATCTTGAGCTGAGTTATCTGAAACAGAGCATTTCACAATGTTAGACACATTTGTTTTTGTTGACTCTAAAAGCTGACGCTCAAAACGTTAATGGCGGGAAATCTACATCTTCATGGCGGTATTTTTCTCATAGCTTTGCGCCCGGCCATAATAAGCAGTCGATGTACATTAGATATGAGAGAATTATTTCACGTGTGATACAATTACTTCCGATAAAAATTCTAGAAAAAAATTGCAAAAATAGTAATACAGACCTTGTTTTACTTTTTTCCCTCAAGTTTTATTGCTCAGAGAACCGTTTCATTTGAATCGATAATGGACAGGGACCTTGCATATCCCTTGCAAAGATTTAATTGCGCATGGCTGATGTGATTGACTTGCGGGAATTTGCGGTGTGAAAACAAGGTTTACTGCCCCTTAATCAAAATATACCATTTGTAAGTAGATATCGTACCTGACAAAACAACGTTTTGACATTTTTCTAACAATTTTTCATTGTGGATTTCCGACACTGTAATGAACTTAATTAACAAGCTGAAGTAGGATTAGCCAACTGGTTATGCCGCCCCGCCAAGTCTTATGTTTATTGATCACTAACTTAAGAAAACCAACACTTAAATTCTGAAAGTAGCTACTCGAAATTGTGTTTTTAAGAGGCATTATTTCACCTAGGATGTTGTAATCATACCAGATAATCTAATTAAACAGGGGCAAAGATTATTTGGAGGGCGTGGGTCATATAACAACGCTAAGAATTTACAAACTCTCACGTAGACACTACACTACAGTTCAATTAGATTGTTTTTTTTTTACAACAGATGTATAGAATAAAAATTATCTTTTGCGTATGCTGGAGAGTAATGAAATTAAGGAGGAATTCAGGTGGTTTGCTTTTCATAATAAAGACTGATAATTGGTGGTGGTTTAATCTTTTCACAAGAATAAAATTCTTGAGCGCATTCAGACCGAAAATGAGCCAAAATTAAGTGCACCTTGAAAGCAAGTCGCAAAAATACACAGATATAAATCGGTTACGTATGAAGCAAAACTCAAAACGCGCATGTTGTCAATGGCAGGGAAAATAAAAGACCGTATTTTAGATCAAAAGAAGCTGTTGGAGACATCTGCTAGCTTTGAATTCACATAGATTGTGCCAAAAATGGGTAAACTGTTTTAATACGATCTGAAAGGAATGTAATTGCTTCGATAACTTGTCACAGTCGGCCCCATTCAAGGATTACACTCCAGACAGACAATCACTTGACACCAGTTTCCGATTTTCTCACAGCGCGTTTTTGCCTCGAGGCACTTAGTCAAGCCAACAAAACACACTAATAAACAGAACTGAAATAGCAAAACGCCCTAATTATTTTGCAGTGTCATCTTATCCAGCGAAAATCTCTTTGGAATCCGATTAGTTCAATAGAATTATTGTTTGTTGCGGTCAATAAATTGAATTACAAAACGCACAAACATGGTGCTAGAGAATATAAACAGGTTTGTTTTTTTTCTCTTCACTCACGCCAGCGAGGGTTTAAAGTATGGAGTTTTTTATGCGAACAATGACAGTCAGTTATACAAAATTAAAATTATTTTCCCAGATTTATTAAGAAATAAGTAGTGGCATAAAAAGAAATTACCTGAGGAATAGAAACTCTTTTTGAAGTTTTGAATCCTGACTGTTAAAAATTGTTGCATTGTCTTTGAATTGAATAAATTAAGAATATTTGTAGGTATTGAAAGCCATATAGCAACTAGTCTTTTTTTACACATTTTCACTAACTACCACAATAGGCCTGTTAAAAAAAAATAGAAACGAAATAATTTTGAGACAATTAATGAGTTTCAGATGTTTTTCTGCCCTCAAGCCTTAAGCTAAGTTAGTATTTTGATAAACACTGAAAAGGCGTCTATCGGAGGTGTCATCAAATGAGAACAGAATTATAATCTATGCTCAGTGACTCGTACTGACCTGAGGTAATCTTTATAATTGGTTTGAAATGCTTTATCTTAGAGCTGGAAATGAACGGTCCACATTATTGTCATTATTGAATTAGTTATCCTTAATATAAAAACATTCGAGACAAAAGAACCGACTTTGGCAAAAAACTGAACAGGGTTATCTAGAAACCTTCGAGAATGTCAAAACACGTCCATGGTGTTTGACTTACTGATAATATCGTCTCTGTTTTCTTTCAGCTTGGTCGACGTAGCAGAGGTTAACGTTAAATTAATAAATATTGACGGTTATTCAAAGATCGACTCCAGGCCTCTGAAGTTATGACGTTCTCCAATAGAAAAGTGTGTTTTTTCCCGATACCCAAACAGCCAATCATCTCAACCTTCACTAATCTTACAATTTTGTAAACTAATATTTGGTCTTTTGTTGGCTGACTTGAAAATAGCTTTGAACATAACATCAGTTTTAACAGAATTAAAGAAAAATTGCATCATACTGAAAACTTGGCAAAAACACACTTGGCCGTAGCACACTTAGACTGCCGACAGACGTTCATTTCCGAATATAGTCATAACTTTGTATTCAAAGAAGGCTTAAAATTGTTGTTATTAAAGATTTCTCAAGTGCTTCTCCTCCGCCAAGCAATGTTCATTGTGGAAAAAACGAACAGTCAGTGCATCAACGAGAAGAGAAGCGGAAAGGAATAATTTTGCCGACCCTTCTTTCCTTTCGTGCCCCAAAGGAATCGAATTTACACGGGTTAAAGTTAACAAAGTGTTCGTTCAAGAGTTCATGCCAGGTTTAATTTCGAAGAGAGAATTATTTGTTGTTTTCACCTAAGGATGTATTGTTATCGACTAACATCATGACTTGAATAGGACGAGGATAGTTCATCGAGGCATACATGAGGCACCCACAAGACAGTGAAAATCCACTATCTTTGATACGAGTAAGCAAGGAGTCCAATTTTTTTCACGATCAAAATCAAACGATAAAATTACTAAAAAATCATGATCCTTGAATCTGAACTATATTCCGTGATGTAGTTCTGTGACTAGAGACTCGTGCAAAAAAGGTTAATAAGGAAAATTTGTCGAGAAACACGACCTGTCAAAATCAACAATCTACAAAACAATGTCAATACAAAGAAATGCGTAATGGTCGTGGGCATTACCAAGAGGAAACAGTCTTGATGTAAAATAACTGAATTATCCTTAACTGCCTGAATAGAAAAATGTATGAATAACACTAAGGAGAGTTTGTATGCTGACCAATTAAAACACATGGATTGGACAACACATACCATATGATTCTGATAGGCTGTTACGGCCATGAATTGCGTTTCAGCAAAGATAAAGGTGCGCAGGTGATCCTTGTTCATTTCATGCAGGTTTGCCCTGGAGCTTCCTTTCTCTGATTCGTCGAGAATAACGTGGAATCGAGGCTGGTACTTGTGCATCGAGTTGAGGATAATCTGCCAGGCAAACAGGAACAGATCATTACGGTGAAAAAGTTTCTTGGATCAATCAGAAGAAGAACTAAAGATACGCATCCTATGCCACCTCGAGTAAACACTTTAAACTGGTGCCACTTTGCATTTGAATTGACCAATCAGAATTCACCAGGTAGGAAAATTGTAACGTCCTGACGTCAGTGTATGTTGCAACAAGAAAGGTATTTAAGTCGGGTAGCTTTTCTCACTGGAGTCGACATTAAAAATTCACCAAAAAGATTTAGAATTGAAAAAACAGTATCGGATTGTAAAAAGTGAAAAATATGAGACATTATGTTTGCAAGCTCTTAATATGGCGCCTGATATAGGTCGCACGTTCGAAGTTCGGCGAGTGTTGCTCCTCGTGATATTAAACCTAGAATTCCTAATTTAAGAATAAGAAGAGGCCAAATAAACCAATGTTAGCTGCGATGAAAAAGATTATTAACGTGTCGTTTCGGTAAGGCAACTCGGTTTTGACTGTCGCCCGCACTGCCGGCACAGCCACCGTATGCAAGCATAACGCAAGCGCGGGAAAACATGTCACTTGTGTCAAGCGCGGGAAAACATGTCAAGTGTGGGAAACAAGCAGAACTCTGAACTTTGAAAGGACACTCGCAACTTCAAGTAGGCGACCAGTTCATATTGCCGAGATTAAGTGATCCTCAAAGGAGGTTTTATCTTTCAGGTTTGATGTGGGTAACTGTAGAGAAGTGTTCGCTCGGGAAGGATCTGTAATGCGATAAGCACCATGCAGTGACTCTGATATGCAAAGATAGTGTTGCAATGCTTTCTCGTGTTATATCATGGAATATCTCACGAACAACGCGTATTTTCTTGGCATGCGAACCGTGGCCAGGTTAGAATAACAAGATGTGCAATCCGTTTTCTCGATAGCTATAAAAAGGACATCTTTGGGAGTAGTATGAGCTTGCACTGTTTCCCGACGTTGCTAAGCAGCACCACGTAACAACGTGACGTGTTCCGGGCTAAAATTACATGGCTGTGCCTCACAAGGACTGGGAACTACTGCATTCACGAATTTGATTGGCTGAAATCGATTCTGATTGCGGTCTAGATTTTCTCCCCATCATTTAGTTGCAAACTAAATTACAAAATATTGACTATTCTCTTCTAAAATTGTTAGTGGAAATGCCAAAAGCTTGATAAGGAAAAAAGGAAAAAAAGGACGAGCAAACTTAAGCAGATTTAAGTTTAGCTCATCGCCGTTCGCAAGCAAAATATCAGCTAGTACAAATTATTTAAATCAAACGAATTAAATTTCTCTTGTTTGACATATAATAAACATCTTATTAGTCTGTGTGGGAGAATCTTGACCTCGGACAAGTGTACAAACATCGCTGCGTTCGGTCTGTACGCACGACCTCTGTCAAGATTCTCTCATACAGACCGACTATGCTCAGCTCAAATATAGTTAAAATGTCGGTTCATTAAATCTTGCGGTTAGCCATTATCTCGTTTTATGGACCCAAATCTACGATAACGTGAGCGCCGAAAGATCCAATTTTTCAGTGGCAAACTTATAATCCGTGCAGACAGTGAAACAAAATTACTTCCTAATAAAATTTTCTGTAGCCTTCTTTTTTTAAAACGCAAACGAAGTGTAATAATCCGGGATTATGTCCCCCAAGTTGAACTGAATGGTCAAGGATTTTTTTTATTTAGTTGTTGCCAATAATAACAACAGTTAAGGAAAACAACGCGATTTTTTTCTTGTTTGGTTGAAGCTGGCGCGAAAACAACGGATGCTTCAAAAAGAGAAATACTCAAAGTTTTCAGTATAGTATACTTTCGTTCAGGGCGAGTTATTTGGGCTTTGCAAGGAGATTATGGAGGGAAAGGTTAATAGGATGGCAAGTGGTTTGTTTTAACGAACAGTTGGACATCAATATTTCTAATTCAAAGTGGAAAAGTTCAAATTAGAATCAAAGTTTTCTTGAATTCGTTTCTCTGAGAAACGTCTTGTTTCAAGAGCTTGTTAAATAAGATAAGTAGTCGATTAAAGCCACGTTGGTTTAACGTTTGATCGCTGGGATCTCGTCCAACTTAACTTGTGTCGCCCAGGGTGTTGGGAAGGGATTATACGTATAAAATCAAATTAAGTGTAGGGATTTAAGGTAACTAATAAGTTTTCCGCATATAATTCGTAAACAAAAACGAAGCTTCCTGAAATTTTAGACACAAAGACTAAAAGTGACGGGAAAAAGATTTCGGCCCACCAAGGTTTAGAATAACAAGTTGGAAAATATAGTTTTGCATCCAATTTCCTGTAATGTGGTTCACAGTACAGAAAAAAAATAATATCATAATTAACGTTCTAACCATTTCCGAGTATTCGGGAATTCAGCCAGAAGAATTAAGTAAACAACATACACTGGTAGGTGGCGCGTACGTGAGGCTATTTGTGTTAAGCTATTCAACACCATTTTTCCTTTAATTCTGACTGAGAACCAACACTATCATAAAAACACTTGATCATGTACTGATTGACCAATCAGAAGATAGAGATATGGTGACGTATACAGTAAAAACCCATGTATAACAACCAATATTTTTTTGAAGTCTGGCAAAATAAGTTCTTGTATTTTGGGATATTTGTTGGCAATTCATGCTAAGTAGGTTGTTATTTAGGTTCGCAATGTGTATAGTTGCTGATTAAGAGAAAAATAAATAAACTTGGGTTTGCTAAATATACAGTTTTTGCTCACAACTGTATTAATTATATGTGTTTCTTGCGACATAAATTTGCAATTTCAAAGTCACACCTTGGTTTAAATGTTTATCATAATTTAACTGTAAACCACATATAACAACTTGCTTGATCTTGCTTGGCTAAACAAGTCCTTACATTTTTTTGGCATTAAAATGGCAATTTTCTGCCAAGAGGTTCTTAAACCACCAGGTTCTTATATGCGGATTTTTATTGTATCACGAAATTCGCGTTTTTTTTTAAACACGCGCAGCTTGAATTCTTTGTTATTCCTCACTACCAGCGACAGCAAAATTATATATTTGTTTTTAAGCTTTTGCCGTTTGGGAGGGTTTTTTACAGAAATGATAATTCATAGAGTACTTTTAGAAGAAAAACTTACATGTCCATTGTCGTCCATAAGGTTGTTGGTCAGTTTGAGTTTGTCAAAAGACACGATTTGTTTCATCCATTGCTGACCAGTACAGGGTGAGTCAGGGTGAATGTGTACTCTCCCTGGTACACTGGAGTCTGCTTTCCCTGCTACCAGCCACTTGGAGCTGTGAAATGCATAGCGGTAACGTTTGTCGTCCACAGGTACAAAATCCATCATTAGGATGTACTTGGACGAGGGGTCCAATCCTTGTAGGCGCACTTGGAAAGTAGGAAACATGCGCCTAAAGATAGTGAAGGCAAGTTTTGAGAAGTAATTATCCCAACAAGACGTGATGTTTACTACGTAAAAAATCAATTATATAAACAAGGAAATGAATATCGATGTAGTCATCTAAATAAACTCCAGCTGATTAATTGACAAATATCCTGATGACCGCTCAAATAAAAACCTTTCAGCAATACTCTTATGTGGTACTGTTTAGTATGCTGTAGAAGGCGGTTCATAAAAAGTGGTTCAGTAACAGAAGGGTCTTCATGAAACTAAGGATAAACTAACAACTATGTACGTACAAAGTACAGAACGTTCAAAAATGAACTAACTCAGTGAAATGACACTTACAGAGAGGCTTTAGCGAGACCATGCGTAAAGAAAGACACGGACTGCGCTTGTCTGTTATGGTGATTCTCTCCCGGTAATCATTAATCATGTGTGTTTATTAACAGATGAATGGACACAGAATTTAAACGAACGCCTGGAGGAAACCTTACCTAAACAGGCGCGGATCCATACCGGTTTTCACAGTTTTACGGAAAACGGCCAGAATTGGCAGATTTGCAAGGCGTCATCCAAGGAGAATAGAACAGGCAAATATATTGTCAATGTGACTCAAAATGCCAGGAAAGGGCACTTAAGGTAGTTAAAATTGAAAACATTTCCAGGGGTAACATGCCCCTGGACGGATCCCCCTAGGAGCTTGCGCCTTCGGCGCTCGTTTTGCAGTAAATCGGTCAATTTATTTCCTAGATCCGCGCCTGCTAAATAAGAAACTAACTTAAACCACAAAAAATGTTTTCAAGGAGTCATCGACATAGTACTGACTGGTCTTAAATTACAGTCAAAGCAATGTTTTCAACGTTTTTATCAGATCTCTCTTCTGCAAAGCACAAAATATCTTTAGGTTTACTTGTTGAGTGCATGCTTTTCACGTCTTTTTATGTGGTAGGTAAATAGTGAACGGAGAAAAGGTACATGATCAGGGCAATACTGCTGTGAGCAAGTGAATAATTTTCAGTATTTTCACTACTAGTCGCCTTGACAGTGTCTTCGATACTGTGAGGAGATATTAGACTGATTAGCCCAACAAAACTCAGTGTCAGCTCATTCAGCTGACACTGTTGTGTAGCCAGAGTCAGAATAGAATCATTTTTAAGAGCTGGAGTAAATTATTTTATGGATAGACTTTGTACGTTCATGCCATCAGTCACCTTAGTCCTAATGTGGTGTTAAGGTTAAGGTTTCATCAGTTCTATAGGCTGACAAGGTAGAACCAGATGGTTCCATGTTTGGTTTTAATTTAGTCCTGACTCCGAGAAAGACTTAAAGTGTCAAGTAGCCAGTGCGAAAAAAAGTCAATAAAAACAACGCTGCTCAGAGGAAAAATGGTATGTACCCGAATTGGCGCATTTACCATTCAATGGTCCATTCACAGTACTCTGAAAAAGCCTCATTTATGTAGAAAAAGACATTAAAGAATGAGAGACAAGGACAATTACTCAAGGTCTGTGTCTCAACATGAAAAGCAGTCTGATATTGTAAGATCACGACTAGGGCCGTGGCTAGTAAAATGAAAACCGAGACACTTGCCTCAGACGTTTAGCTTTCCGTTTTTGATGTTTTTAGTCATCTTAACGGGCCTAAAAACCTAAAAGGAGAATTTAACCATGCACATTGCCCCAGTCATAACTTGTTTTTCTGGATACGGACTCTGAGAATGAGATTGCCCTGGTGACAGAATATTACCAACTGAAGCAAACAAAAAGGAGCAGATTTCAAAGAGAGATTCCAAGATAAAAAAAATAAAAAAATTCCACTGATGCACATAAGATGGTCTTGTTTGAAGGGAGGAAACCCAAGAACACAACAAAGGGTCTTAATTCTCCAGCAATGCAGGATAACTCTTTTAAAGTTAATTAATTTGACGTCATTCACATCAAGCGATGCTGAAACTCTGCCCGCAGGAAGCATAAGAATGCGGCCGGGATTCTATCTCAAATCAATTACGATGATGTTTTGGATTTCAATCAACGTGGTATACCTTATGTTTGCTAACGTGTGGCTAAAACCCCTCAATTTAAATTAAAAGAAAGACATTTGGTTTGGGCCTAATTTTTCCCCTTACTTTTCAAGCATTGCTTGGTGCGGCGTTCTTAAAACTGAAAGATTTATCACACAAGAAAATGCTATCACTAAGCGGTCATAGGTACAATCTGTTTTAGAAGCAACCCTACCCGCACAAAAGCTTATAAACTCAGAGCAGTGTAAAATCCTCTTGTTTCAGTTTGACATGGGTCACTGAACGATCTAAAAGCTTAAAACGCGAGAGGGAAAAAATTGCCGCACGCGACCATTTTGTTTCTCGCGTGTTTAAGAGCTAAGAACAACTGAGAGCTCTCGCGACGACTTACTTTTCCGATTAAATTTGCTCCTATTTTCACCTACGCTTTCCTCGACAGTGTTTTTATTGCTGTATTGTTCTCGTGTAATTTTTCCGAGCCATCAGTCAACGACCGACTTATTGCTCGTTCCGTGTCGTGTTTAGATGCCGTAATTACACCCTGGCCCCTTTTCATCATAATCAATCTTTCATGGACACAGTCTACCGTCATTTGTCACCAAAGTGCGACAATGGACGAACATCTACCATCGCTAGAGCTTCATTTGTGATGAAAGCCGGTGATAAACAAGATGATCGAGAAATACAAAATTGAAACTTGCCACCGTTTTCCTTCACATCGAGATACAATTTAAGTTTGTCTTCGACCTTTCGATTTCTTTTATGTCTCTGCGTGAAGTTTACAGACCAGTCTCGAAAACGCAGATACTTCTCGGTTGCGGTTGCAAGGAAAGGATGCGATTCTTCCATCGAAATCACGGAAACCGTAATTTGAAATCTGATACGAAAAGCCACGGTATCTATTATTAAACAAAATAGAAATCTTAAGATAACTGAATAAGCCCACATTTAATAGATTAAACCTCGATAGGGAAAAGAGACAGTGCTTACAAACGAAAAGGCTAACCCTAGAACTGCTTTAACTAAATGAGTGCGCGTTTAAAAAAATTACCTTCCTGCTTTTGTTACAATCATTTCTGTTCCCAGTGAGTGAAATTCCTCCCACAAGCTCTTCATTTCCAAGTCTACTCGTGCATTTATCAGTCCGTTGCATAATGGCCTTGATGCGGCGGCTTGTGAGCAAGAAGATTGGATTGGTGGAGGACTCGAGGCAGGGGAGTTAATTGCGTCGCTTTCTCCGTCCGAATCCTCCGGCATTAGCTGTTGGTTGTGTACCCCTCTCATGGGCGCCCTTTTGCCAGTCCCTACGTTCATGAGGCGCTCTGAAATAGAAATTAAAAGCACAGATGATATTGAACCGTCAGAAAAACCACAGGAACGCTATCCGGGTGCAATGATTGATGGCGCCCGCAATGTGAGAGCAACGCGTCTCTGCACGCGCTTCGTATTTTACCTTCCATTTCGCGAAGCAAGATTTGCGAGTTCCAGTGGTAGTTTGGATTCTGGCGCAAGAATGCAAGGTCTGCGAGTTGCGCTCGGTCAATCAAGTGTGCAATAGAAAAAGCGTTCGCCTTAGGAGACAGAAATCCAGAACTGTCCATAACACGGAGTTAATATCCGATAAAAGGTCGAGTTTGGCTGCCTAGATTTGATTGCTGATTATTTGCGGCGCTTGATGATGTGCTCTCTAGTGATGTTCTTGTGCTAGATGGCCTTATTCCACATACGTGCGGCTTAAAATTCGTGCCAAGGGCTGGAACATATCCCTTAACCATTAATTAGTTAATTGACGACACATTGTCAATACTGGAGTATAGAATTTTTTCAGGCTGGAAACGATCGTTTCATTCGGACTCGGTCTTCGCGACCTTGTACTCGCAAAAGTGGTGCGCTTATCTGAGATGAACGTTCCAATTGGGGATCAGTTGGGGCTTACACGATACTAGGACACACCAGGCGAGGATTTTGGAGTGGATTGATGAACGAAAGGTTGTTAATGCATATGCTGTATTAAAAGCTAGGGTTTTATTGCTTGAGGTCGTAACCCCATCCAGGAAGGCACAGCGGGTCCAAATGCTTTTCCCATCAACCGTCTTATGTCAGTCAATTTGTTGTAGACCAGGTGTAAATGAGGCGCTGTGGATGAAATCCGTTTTCCACAACGATGTTATCACACTTAACTCGACAAAATACGCCGGTAATCCGTTAGTTTTCAAGTAGGTATTTGATTTGGCGCTTAACATGTCCGATAAGTGAGACACTGCGAAGAAGACGAACCCTTGAGGAATGTCAGGGAATTTTTGCCGTTTCCTATTTTTACAATGCGAAGGATTGAAAAGTATCAAATGTACGAAGGAATGTAACAACGCATAAACGATATAGCTTAAAAGCACGCTTAGTGTGTTTAAATAAGTGGTCTCTATAACGAAAACAAAATCAAGATTGTAAGGCGGAAAATTACGACAATTATGTTTTGTTCAACAATAATATAAAGCAGCGCTTATGTATATTCGGAGAAAATGATCATCGATCAACACAGCCCGGGAGTCTTTTGACCCCGACCAAGGAACATTGACGCTTAACGCACGATATTATATAAATCTGTCAGCAGAAATATCAGTGAAATCTCAACAACGTTCAACTCGCAATGATAAGAGGTATGATAGAAAAAGGAAGGAAATAACTTGTTCTCGAGCGGCTAACACTTGACTTGCCGTTGATTCATCAGCATTTCATTCCAGGCTCACCAAGGCATACTTTGATACTCACACGTAAACAAGCACACGCGCGCATCTGTCTCGTCTAAACATGATTGATGTTTTAGAGGGACGGGGGGACTTCTCCAGGATTGTTCGGGAGGAGCCCTTTAGTCTACTAGCCTTTTCTTAGTAGACAGAAGGAAGCAAAATAGGAACAAAGGAACTAAGGATTCAGGTCAAACAAGATCATTGTCTCTTGTTCCAAAATATCTTATGAAACTCGTAGAAGTGGTTTTTCAATGGGCACACGAGTTAGAATGGTTTCCTTTGGAACTGAACAAAAATTATAACAAAGAAACTACTTTTTAATAACGTAAAACCTCCTTTAACTACAAAAGTTAGTCTCTCAGTTAAACACCGATTGGGTCCTTCCTAGAAAATAACTCTGGAACTATTTACCAAAAGAACGTTTATAGCAAATTCTGATATGGTATTTTTCAAGTGGGCCAGTTGAGATGACAGCAGTTTGAAAAGGGCGGAAGGAGAGGAGAGAGCGGTAAGTAGAATCATAAAGAAAACTACGATATCGTCTCTTATGATATGACTAGCTTCGTGAGCGGGCAAGATGAACCAAATCTCGCGCTGTGTTTGGCTACCCGATCGGGTAAGATAAGGCTATCTTGCCCCCTCGGGATAAGGGCTTTGTCCTGCAATGAAACATCTATCATGTTTTGGTGTTTTATCCCATATAATAAATCCTTAATTGACCAAGCTTGTTCGATCAAGATGGCTAGATATCGGCCCCGTTCTTTTTTTCGCGTGTTGATGGACCTCAACTTCGTCCCTGTTCAAAAACACGCTAATAAAAAACTTGGCAAATATCCAGCCATCTTGACCTCAAGCTAGTTTAATAACCCATATATACTTTGTAATGGCAAACGCATCAAGAGTTTGGAACCACTAAGGAAGGAAGGGTCCAACATGTTCCTCTACCCTCTACAGATTTTTTTTATCATCGTACTCTGCATTTTTTATCTCGTAGGTGAATATTATCGTGCACAATTTTACGCAAGTAGAAATAAAGCTATTCTACTGTACTTGAAAAAAACATCTTAGAGGTGACATGAGGTACTTATTCGGAATTTTATGCAACCCCGTTAAGTCTTTTTTATGCTGCTCTGTAAAACACCACTAACCAGAAGTTAAACTGTAAGGTGGCTTAGGCTACGAATATCTCAGTTATCAGGTCCCTGACTATTAAAACCTCGTTTAATAATCAGGTCTCTGAGGAGTTCCTCTAAGACATAGTGAGCTGTGATAAGACTCACTAGCTTGCCTGATGGCACAGTAATCAGTCTGCAGTGGACCTGGGTGTACCATTTGAATGTCAGGGTGTGGGGTGAAAATGCTTTAAAGACAGTAAAAACCCCCCTCGGCGTAAGCGCGACTTCTCTCTTTTCTAGATCAGTGGATCTTGATGATAAGCTTATTCGCGGATTAGTTTTTAATAGTAACACATCAATTTTTCTGTCTGCTAGCTGTTTATGATCTAGACGAAGGAAATTACACGTGCATAAACTTCCTTGCACTTCCGATTAACGTTTCGCTCGCAGCGAACAAAAATATTTATACACATTTTACAGTGCCGGCCACCGTGGTTGATGGCTTAAAAGGTACGGATTTTTGTTTAAATGCAAACCCTATAATGAAATGAGAAGTATATGGTGCAAGCAAAAATGAGATTTATTTACACCCTCAGGCCTAACAATTTCCCTATACGAGGACAAACTCACGCAACAGATAGTTCATTGTCTTTACATTGGAAAGAATTTTTGGGAATGTACCCCTTGGGGATTTAAAAGGCCAGACTACATATCGATTGCGATTTTGTTATACATAACAAAACCTAAATCACCATAAATATCCATGGGCACACCTTGTGGGTTCATCTGTGTTATGCAAATGAAAGCCATATGGCTGGCGGTATGAAAATTCGTGTAAAACTCAACGTTTATTTCTTGCTGTCAAAAGGCAAACTATTTGCACCTCATCTAGAAGAAATTTGCGCCATCTAAAAACATGTAGTTAGCTGCTCAGCTTAACAGCACGACAGCAAGTAAGGCGCAGATGAATTCCACTCGGAATTGACCTTAGGAATGGCCATCACTCATCATCCACGAGCTAAATCCAATTTCGGTTAGTTCTGGAGGGTTCACCGAACGAACTTCGACTTTCAGTCATGGGTCTACAAACGGCCTAGACCATGATATCGATTGCTCACGATCAGTTTGATATTTTAATTTTGCTTTTTAATTCACTTCTCAATTCTTAGCAATACTTTAGAGCGCTTTACCCTACTAAGTGGTTATTCGCTGAGAGTCCTCTAAAAAAAACATTTTTTGTGGCCAGCTCTTGACAAAGATTACTACATTTTAGTGCCTAATAAGAACTCTGAGAATAATAGTCTTCTTTGACGCTTGGTGTTGTTATCTTCTCAGGAACCTTTCTAGAACTTCAATTGGCAGGATAGCTTTGTGACATTCTCCCTCCCTTATACCACATAGAACAGAATAACAATTAAACTGATAAACCATAACGAGACAACGACAAGATAGCGTCCCGTGAACCAACCTAAAAAGGGCAAATAGTAGCCTTGTAAGAGAATGTAGAACAAACTCGCAGAGTCCCAGCATGCTGATGGAATTCTGTAAATGCACGAAGAGTTGGAAGAGCACGAACTAAGAAGCGGAGACTTAGTCACTTTATTCTACTTTAATAAATAGTACATAAAAATCGCTGTTTTTTGTCTGTTAGTTTTTTTTTTCGTCTGCTGTTTGTTTTGACTTGACTACGTTGTCTGGCCCTTAAGCTAGAGAGTTCAGTGCTATCTTTTTGTAAACAATGTCTGACACAGTTTTTCCAAACTGTCACACCATTATTTATTGGAATTGAGCAAAAACAGAAATGTAGTTGAGGTGGAAATACAGATAATAAAAGTGATTTTTTTTTCAAACAGTTGTTATTTCAAAACTAGTTTCGTAACAGGCGTCTGTAGAAGTACATGGGTAAAATCCCGGAATTCTACCTATGCGTGCTACTTTACCAAAGAAGTTGTGAAAAACTATACAAAACTGTATAGTTAACAGCGTGAAAAAGAAGAACTCTTCTGTCGGAGAATGTACAGTCATTATTAGGATAAAGGTTCAAATGCACCTCTGTACGCACTGCGGGCCTATGTTAAAAATGGAAAAATTGGAATCGGACCAAGGAATGGTGATTTATGCCATTATTTAGAACAGACTTATGAATGACTCTAATGAGAATGAATTCAGAACCTAATCATAGCTAAATGAAGGACAAAAACGATTATTAAACGATAATCTGTCTGCATTTTCTCATGATTTTAATAACGTGAGATTTTGAAAAACATTTCAAGACAAAAGGTAGCGAGATAAAAACATGACGTTTCGGCGACGACTTGTCACCATTATCAAATGTAAAATATTGTCAGCTCAACAACTTTATATAAAGAAAGGAAAGTGTGAAAATACATTAGAATGAAATGTGATGGAAAACAAAAGAATGGACAAAACTGACAGAAAGAAACAGAAAAATGTATGTAATTAAATAAACAGTTTCGCTGGAATGGAATGTTTTTGAGTGTTTCTGAGAGTCGGTCTAGTTTTCCTTATGAAAAGCATTTTATAAATAAGGCATTCGAACTTTCTGCGGCATTTCCTTAGAATGGCAAATTGCTCGTAAAGATTGTTGGATCTTCGATTGTGTTCGTCATTGAGATGTTTACCGGATGACGGAATATTTGTGCTCCTCGATGCGTAGGTGAAGGTGTCAGCTCGTGTAGCTGATAGAAATTACATTTAAATCCATACACATTGTCAGTGCATTGTTGGTTAAAAAGTGAGTGCTTTGTTTTCATGACTTTCAAATCTTCCGAGATTTTCCTATTTGTGAAAACTGGTCGTAATACACGATCGATTTTCTATCCAAGGTCGCTTAATTGTCTGTGCACGGAGTCGGTGGATTTCTGGTCTTTGAAAGGCAAGATGATGATAAGAACAGAACTGTCGATCGGCTCGATTCGATTCAGCTTCTGATCATCGGAAGCGTGGAATCTCTTGAAAGTAGCCTCAATATAAGTTTCTCAGAATATTTCAGTTTCAGAAACAGATCCTGACATTCTTTTGAGAAACGGCCGATGATGATGACCAGCGTTTGGTGAGATCAAGCAAAGTTTTCATTAACGATCGTTTACATCAACATGGCTCTGATAATGCAGTAGAATCCCTTCGTTAGTCGTTTTTCCTGTAGACAGAGGTGCTGAAGCGGTTATCACGGTCTTGGTGATTGCCATGCCTACTATAGGTAAGCTGTTGTTTTACTGCTGTTTCCACTGTACATTGGATCGCTGCGTGCGAATGACATTTAAAACGGAAAGGAAGTCAGTAGCAGCGGATATGTCAGGTACTACGGCGAAGGTATCGTCGACGTAACTTTTGTAGAAGTCGGGAAGTTTGTTTTCATGTGCCTGAAGTCGGGAATCCTGTTTTCCATCACATTTCATTCTAATGCATTTTCACACTTTCCTGAAGTATTATCAATCAATTGTATTATTATTTACAAAGATGGTATTGTCATTGTTATTATTATTATTATTATTATCATTATTATTATTATTATTATTATTATTATTATTATTATTATTATTATTATTATTAAAGTATTACTACTACGTTTTTTCAAGATGCCCAGCTTTGGAATCAGACAAATGAGATTAAAAAGAAAGCAAGATTAATGGAAGAACAGTCGAGGAAAAAAATATAAAAAAATAAATAAATATAGGATTATCTTTATGAGTCTACCTTAATTAATCCAGTAAACGACTTACAAAAATCTACTTAAATACGTTCATCCATTGCATAAAAAAATGAAAGTGATTTCACCTAAGTTTTTTTATTTTATGAACTGTTTTTTTCATTTAGTCACAGGGTACAGAGAATCCGCGTCCGTGTGGGATATTGTTTGAGCCAGTCTGGTATTTGAAAGGAAGTTTAGAAATAATTTTTGAGAACTGTGGGCTCCTGGTGAAGATAAACTCTCTTGAAGCGTCGATAACTTCAACCAGCTGACTTGACTGGGAGGTTTACAATGATAGAGTGAGAAAGATGTTCACCTCGTTTTTGAGCTAGGTCATTCTAGTTTAGAAGTTCAGTAGCACTGAAGATAACATAAATTGAGTTTTTTTCAGCTGCTGGTTAGGAGTTTGAAGAAATAAAGCATCTAAGATGAATTTAGTTTAACCATTCGCAGCAATTTTTGAAATGGAAGTAATCTGGTTATTTCTGGGTAGAGAGAAGTGGACTCGGATGGCTATATCTGAAATGGGCAAGCCAGCTGCATTTGGCCATTGGTAAGACTCTGATAATGGTCAGGTACAAATGATATATTGCAGACATATTAGTAACTTCAGCAATTTCTGAATTTCTCTTGGAGCAAAACTGGGCAACCAGGTATAGGTAGCCATATGCGAAGTGGCAGGTAAGCTCTAATAACCATAAATGGAAATGGTACTCATCTTAAACTACGCTCGTCATTTCTATCATTCGAAGTTTGGTCTTAAACTTGCGCAGCCGTATATCTGTCTTTTTCAGTCGTAAAATTGGAAATAACGGACTATTTCTAAGGGATGTTCAACCGAATGAACAAAAGACGAAACCAGATTTAAGAGATAGGTGAAAATCGGTCAAGCCCAAAGAAATAGGTATCCTTTTCCAGAACTGACTGTAGAAATGATTGCCGGCCATTTTAGAAATGAGTCGGGTTTCTACGTAAACTAGAAGTTCGCAACGGCCATTTTTTAGCTTGAATGGGAAACTAGTTTTTGAGCAACCAAATCTTAACTCATGAGCATAAACTCGCAGGTCTCGGAGAAACTCTTCTTGTATCAGGTAAGCGGGTGAACACAAAGCCTTCACTCCTTCATCTTATTATTCCGCCGACATTTCCTGAGAACGTTCATGTCAATTCATTAATGGCGGTAGGCACCAGACCAGACGGCGGTCGTTTTGATGTGAAGAGGTCTAATGATTTTCAAACCAGTGAAAACATTCCAGATCGTAATCAGGACAAGAGTCCTTGAGATGCGATCCAAACTGCACGAGGAGAAATGATTGAAACTTTGCAGACGCGAAATACGATGACAACGGCTGTACTACTACATGAAGTAGTAACCTGAATGGCCATCTCCCCAGAAATGAGAATTCTTAGTGAATTAAGTTAACTTAAATATTTTTTCAGTTTTGAATACGAATATCTAGGTAACAGGTAAAAATATTTCTTTAAAAAACGAACTTAGTGAAAACTGAAAACGGCGGGGTGTTTTTTTGCGTGTCTGAGAATTTCAGTGCCTCCTATGGGGTATAATTGGAAAATAAATAGCAAATTCGTTGGGCCTGAGTGATCTTTGATAAAAAAAGTTCTGTCAAATTGTTGTCGACAGAGGAGTAAAAAATCAATAAACTGACAAAGCACATCGTGTCTTCTCAGAACATGCTCAATCTCATTATTTGATTTAAATTTTTAAGATTGTCGCGCGAAACTGGTCTCGCGCGCGCGAGGACAGACTCTGCACGCGCACCCCTTGTTCTCAGTGCATGACAGAACCTTGCACGAAAATGTCGTTAAACACGAAAATGTCACTACATGTATTTGATTCAACGAACGTAGAAGAAAATGCGAGAACTTATTGAGTTTCTTACTGATAGCTTGCTTCACTCATTAAGGCGAACTCCATTTTAGACGGGAGCGCATTTTTCGTGCGGGATCCTTTCATTCGGTAATATTCAGGCCAGGCTTTCCGTTTGTGCAAGACAGGCCTCGGTAAAGCACGAACTGACAATAAAACTGATTGATATACCGCAAAATGCATGTGTTGGCTTCATTTCTCGCCGTTTATCAGTCGATTGATTTATTTTACAGCCGTGACCAAGAACAAGAACTATTAACCAAGTCGATGAATGATTTTCAGGTGTCGCCTCATGGTGCGTTCAAAAGAGGTCAACAATGTTCTCAATCGTGTCCTCGAACGCTGAATGACGATCATGAATTTAATGCATTTTTAACGACGTCTTTGAAATGGTTGCTTCATGTTCTCACGAGGCCGCGCGCACCTCATATAGACGTTGCGCGCGCTGATGAAGTCAGAAGGGAAGTATTACAGAATAAGTTGAATAACGACTAAAAGAAGATGTATACTGTATTTATTGTATAAGCCGTCTCAACGTTTATGTCGCGGCTTGTGTGTTAGACGCTTTCAAAACAAAAACCTTTTTCCACTTCCCGCCCCACTTCCTTTCGATAGGATGGCAATCTCAATCACTACGTGCGGTTAAGCCGCAATTCGGTCTTTCACTGCGCGGTAATCACCTTGACGCTGCAGTAATCTCAAGATTAAAAAAAGCCAAACTGCACAAGGCCGGCTTATGGAGCTTTGTTCAGGCAATAAACACAAAAGTTTCAGATTTTTATTTAGCAAATCTTTCTTTACATTTAAAATTATCTTTGGTCGGCTTCCAAGTAATTTCTTAGCAAACCACATTTAGATTGAGGTCAAAGTTCCTTCTCTTCCTCTCATCCACAGTTTTATCGACTCACAGTCGTGAAGAGTACAAATTGAAATCAATTGAAAAGAACGAGATGGAGGGTCGCTAAATGATAGCATAAAGATAGCTGTTTTCTTAGTCGTCTCAATCTGATATTTGGGAACTGACTGACTGGCTTTGTGAAGCTGTATCTAGGGTCTGGAGAAGGTAAATTCCTCGAAATTGGGGGTGGGGTTGTCCTGAATTAAAATCTTCCCTGTTTATATTCTATCCATCACTCACTCGTAGAACATAAGTTTGCAGTCGAAGTATTTTCAGTTTTCATTTCCTTATCAAATTTATCGTACTCTCTATCAATAGCAATTCCGAACACATCAAAGACGGCAAATACTTCAAAATTACTGACAAAATACGCCCTCGCGCTCTAAATGCGGAACTCAATAGCCGCGACATTTTCCAAGCTTAGGTTGTTATTTTTACAGCAACAAGTTTCTATTCAAATACAAATAGGTAAATTTAGCCTGAGGGATTTGTAGCAACTTGCCCTGTGGCTGTCAATATCTCTGATCTTATAAAAACAAGAAAACCTGCGAACGTGTGTTTTTTTATCGAAATTCAACCCGGCAAAATGACAAGTTCGGGGTCGTTCAAAATCGCACTTATGTTTGCACCCAATATCAAATTTTCAACCTGAGTAATAGCTAGTTTTTGATCGATGTAACAGGTAAAAAGTATCTTTATATTGTGAGTTCGCAGTCCTGTTACCTCACTATAGCTCTCCATTGTTTGATGAAACAATAAATCATAGCGCCTTGAAAGTCTGCATGCAAAAGTGAGATTTTGCGCAAAATCAATCAAATTCACGACATCTGGTTTTTGCCAGAGATTCGGAGAATGTGATGGAATTTCAGCAACTCAGGCTTCAAGCACGAAGGGTAGCCTCCTTTTATTTTTCTTATTTTCTCTATCAGCCGTACTTCTCATCTCTCGATCGCAAAGCCGCTCTCTTGATTTCATTTGCAGTTTGTCCCGATAATATGGTCGATGAAAGATGCTTTCTGAAATCCTGTAATTCACCGCCCGATGGAGCCGAACTGGGCAACAACAATGGCTCACCCCAAATGATTGACACCTTGTTAATAAAAGGAGCGAGAATGATAACAGAGATTTATGGAGTAATTGTTTTGCTTGCGCGAACACTGTCAGTGGAGTTTGTTTAACAATGTCAAATAAAGAGCAAATCTAACACTTTGAAATTTGGATGTTTGCGCAAAACACTCCCCTCCAGAACGATGCGTCGAACAGAGAAGAAGCTGTTCTGGTGAAAATCTCCCCACATATCTCTCCATCTATAACTAGTGACCTACTCTCGAGCCTTAGCCTTGACATAACTACCCGATGATGTGAAACTTTAACAGCCTTCCAGTCACCCACACAACAGATTGCATTTTATGACTCTTAACTCACGTGCAAAAACAACAACATTGTTCGAGGATCAAATTATGGCAATTTACACAGCGAGATTTGCGGTCACCCCGTGGCGTTCTTAACGGGATAAAGAATATATGATCGTCCTTGACCCGCTAGCAGATTCATTGTTTCATTTATTTTCCTCGTCTGAAAATAGCGCCGTTGCAGTTCAGTGTCTCGTAAACAAACGCAAATTGGGGATCCTCGCAATTTGGTGGCAATCTCTTTTAGGATTCCACTCCACTGTTTCTCCACGCGGATGACAGTTATTGTTTTCGTAATGACTATGATGAATGACAGCAGGACATAATTCGAGAGCAAAGCCAAGATACTGGAAATTCCACCTTTAGACAAACGCGCAGGGTCGGCTCACCGTTCACAATTCGCGTCTTATTCGCCTCATTATCCGCGCTTCGAGAACCGCCAACCGTAGGGCCTTCGGGCTGCTCGTTAATTAACCGGTTAACAGCCGGATTTAACGTTAGATGGACCTATCCGGCCTGCTATCTCCCAAGGCGAACGCGTTCTCGATTGCACATTTGATAGACGCTTCACAGCTACCGGAGTTCATGAACATCAACAACCGCCAGACAAACGCTCCAATTATGTTCAACTGGGACTCCTTTAGACTTACGAAAGATATGGAAGGTGAGAGAGAACATATTTCAGCACGTACCTCACTCACGTCTGATATTACACCTTGGTTTTCTTTCCATTGTTTAGAGAGGCTACGAAATGCAGGAACGGGTAAGAAGGTTTCCACACCGGAAAATTCTCCAACAATCAACAATGACACCACGAGGTCGGATCATGATTTTACGCGCAGAGTGGACGAGCGATGCTCTACTTCAACGCCTCCTACAAGCCCGTTGTCTTGTTCCCTAGCGAATGTCAAGGTTGACATCGAAATGAAAAATTTATGGGACGATTTTTTCGCTCTTGGCACAGAAATGATTGTCACAAAGGCTGGAAGGTTAGTTATTAATTTTCACTTTTCACACCTCATTCTTGGAAGGAGACGATCATTGCATAAATAATTTGTTGAGAGATTCGCGAGTCTGGTCTCGGGCGAACTGAAGTTATTGACAACATGCTTTTGAAAGCTGCTTACTGTAGGAACATGTAGCTAAATGTGGGTTTTAATTGGAGGTTACAAAGGCCGGCGCTAAACTGTTGGAAAATTGTGCGCAAATTGTTGCCGTTATCTCGCTGGACGATAACGTAAAAAGGAAATCACTCATTACTAGCGTGCGCGCTCCTGAAGTCAAAGAATAACATTGCTATGAATCCGTTTATTTTGCACTGAAAAGGTCTGTTTATGCCATTAGCCGGAAAAAATGTTTTTGATTTCTTAATCAGCGCTATCACAACAACGGTCCATTATGATGTAGCCCTTTGTCGAGCCTGTTTGTTTTCTCTGAGAACAAACGCGCCATGGAGCTCAAAGCGCGTGTGGCCTAAATAATTTTCACTAAGTACTTGATTTGAAACCACTGTGCCTTAAAAAATTAAAAAAAAAAATATCGAAAGAAACTTCTATTGCCTCGAGAGGGACAGGAAGTTACATGAATGCTAAGCTAATTAAAGACTGTAAGATTACACGAATAACAGGAGAACAGCGTTTTGAGCCGATAGTGAAGACAAGCGCCACTCTTCGAGTTTTTCGGAGATTTTCGCGTATATGCGCGTCCTCAATTAGTACAGCTTCACTATTTACAGTTACGGTTCGGTCTTGAAAAGTAAACTCAAAAGCAGACAATTGTTTCATATCGACTGTGGACTTTGTAGATTAGCCTGCGGCTAATACTGAAATAATCAGTGGAATTTTTCTCTGAGACCTTTTTGACAAATCATTTTGCAGACGCAACAATGATCATCAACCATAACGTGCGAGAACTTTCAAGACTGTCTTAATAAGATTTCGCATTAATGCGCTTTAGCTTGTTTCACAGAATTTTCTTGATTTCAGGCTTTTCGGCGGTTTTCAGTCGCGGTAAGCCACGGAAAGACCACCTACCTTCGGTGTTATTTTGTCCAAGTTTTAAAGTGGGTAATTGTCTTATAAGAAGGCGCATTTTCTTGGCAGGAGTTCAGTGGCACTGCAAATAAACAAACCTATCTATATGGTTAGAATTTCTTTGGTGCAACACACGTTATTTGTTTGTTCAAAACTGTACTTGCTCAATATTTCCGTTTTTATCCCTAAAGTGGATATATTTTTCTTCAGTCACTGCCGAAAGGAAATTTTAAGATTGCTATGTCTAGTCCAGACATAAAATTACGAAAACTTTAAATTTGTAAAACTTACGACTTTCATGCAATCCTTTCCCTTGAGAGCTGCTTTTGAAGACGGTAAATTATTAAACCTGGGAATTCAACCAACTCTGAGATCTGAGGCCGACATTTGCCGAAAAAAAACAAACCTCGTATTTCATGATATCCGATTTCAGAAAGATTTATTGCATGCTCTTAGCTCACTTCTAAACAAGCGAAACATTCTCTTCTAACTTTCCTCTTCAAGGCACTCTAAGTAAAGCTGTAGGCGTCGGAGAAACGGTGTCGACGCGAGTTGTTACATTCTCTAGGCCACCCCTTTGAGAGGCCGTGCACGAGCTCACGGGCACAAACTTCGGAAATAGAGAACAATGATTATTCGACTGAGAGATCGTTTCAATGTAAGCTTAATATCGTCATTTTAATACTCAATACTTCTTTATGATTGCGCTATACACGGTTTGCAGCCAGGAACAACAAGCTGGAAAGAAAATGTTTGCAACAGATTAAAATTCTCTATAAACTTGGAGTGCATCATGCAGAAACTTCAGTAGGATGCCTAAGATATCCAAGGTCGAAAGAGAACAAATCTTATTTTTTTTCTTACAATGTGGTTAATAATTTTACAGCCAGGTTGATTGATAGGAAGATACTAGGAAATCCTCGTAAGGGCTAGGAAATATGGACATCTTGACTGCTGAATGTGGCTTAAACTATAAATTTCAACTGTGTACCCAGACGGCTAAAATAATACTTTTCTGCAGTCTTAATTTTAAATGATGTTCTTTATTATGCTGTGAAAGGTTGTTTTGAGTAAAACGTAGGCTGAAAGCGAGAATCTGTCCGTTGAAACTCAATGTTGCTGATCACCGGATGTATTTAGCTTTTGATATGTTTGTACCTACAAAATTGTGAATTTAAATTTGTACATGGCAAGGAGTGCTCAAGAGGAAATTGTATATTAAGTCTAAGCTGAAATTAACGTTATAGCAATATGCTTAAGGTTTGGGTCCACACTCTTGTAACAGATAAATGTCACGGTATTTCTAAGAACATCTGTATTTGCCAGAGCTTGGGAATATTCTTTAACGTTCTTCCCGCTTCAATTCAGTTGGAGAACAATTGAAGTTGCACTGTAGTAAACCACTCTAAAACGTGTTCAGATGTCCACAATGTCCACATCTTTACAGAGATCTGACAATGTTGTTTCCATTTTGGATTTTAGTAAGATAAAATATTTCCTCTTTATCAGAGTAAAGCTCTGTATTGTGTACCTATATTTGCAATTTTCACAACAAATGGAAAACGGAAAACGTCCTTTCCCAATTTTTTGGCTTTGGGTACATGTTCTTTGAATGTTCTAAATGATATATATTTTTTTGAACTTAAAATGTTGCCCTGTTAACTCAGACAGCCTGAAAGTTCTATTATAAAAATGTCTTTTATAAAAACAAAGAGTGTTATTGGGTCTTATTGGCCTGCCAAAGGACAATGCCAGTCTTGATATCACTTGAATTACCGTCGGTATTTATGTTCGCAGGCTAGGAGTTAACAACAACTAAAGAGCGTAGATAATCTTGGTGAATGTCACTGCCGATGTGAACTCCATGTCAAACCACAAAACATCTTGGGAAAATTCAAAATCCCTCTTGTTTCTTGGGAAAAATGATAGCAAAGTTCTGAACTTCGTTATCTTTTCTTTCTTTTTAGCAGTCGATTTAACAACTTTGCCAATCGATTTGAAGTCAAGGTATAAGGCGCTTTCAAGGAGTGTTCAGCCAGGCATTCTTATCTCTGTCAACTTAATAAGAATGCGCCATACTACCCCCCCTCCCTCCAGTTTTGGTGTCAAGTTCAAAGTCCAATAGGTTTTAGAATTTACCTTGAGTGAAAAAGAGTTCACGGAACTCGTGGGCTTCAAACTATGGCTAGGATGCGTGAACATGGAAAAGGATCGTGTCATGTGGACAATCGTTAAAACGCGACAGTCACTCTGAAAACTGATATCGATTCATTCACCTCTGAGAATTATATAAAGGATATACAAGACGTGTTTTCCCTTTCCACAAAAATTGTTGAATTAGCACCAAAATCCGGCGCTAGGTTCGAGCTGGTGTTTGTTCATAAATTACTTGACACTGACAAAACAGTTGCTAGGAAAAAGTTTAGATATTCTATTTGGATTCTCATATTTCCCTAGCAAGGTTGCTACGGCACGAAGACATGAAAGATCATTGCAGTTATGTACACAACTTAAGCAGCTGCGAAAATCAAACCTGAAAAAAAAAATTTGGAATCAGCTCAGGGAAGTCCAACGTCAGCAAAAAAGCTCGTTCAGGAATTTTCTTTGTCTTCATGGGTGTCCACGCATCCATGTCCCATGCCGGCTCCACCATGCTGGTTAAACAGGAAAATGTAGAGTAGGGAATCTTATATGACATGATTTGTGAACAAACTTTCTTGAAAAACTGTTAACTAAGACAAAACGAAAGAAAACAACTAAGTTAAACTATGACGTAAGCTGCTGACGTTTTCCTGTTTGTCGATGTTTGCTTTCTCCACGGCAGTAAAAACATACAAACTACACAATAGGTGTTGACGGAACCGTGAGAAAATATTGGTCAAGTCAGCAGACATTGCATGTCAGAAAACCTCCCATAGTGGCCGCCATTTTGGCCACCTTCGTTGTGTAGACGAACGTCAGTTTTCGCCTCATTTTGCAAATAAATGCCTCATTCCAAATTTTACCAACTACAACTGACTTAAGAATTATGAGTTAAATGGCACAAAGTTTTTTTTACAGAAAGAAATACGGAATCGTTGAAGCGTAATGCAGTTTATAATGACGGCTCTTCCTTGAACTATCAGTGAAGCTTCCTCCTTTGCGGGGATAAATCTACAATTAATCGTTTTGTTTTTGTTTGGCTTAAGAAAATATATATCGTTCCGTAAAAATAAACTAACGCAATAATTGCTTTTAGCGGAATGTTGACTGAAATAGCTAGACTGCGAGGAGTGCACTTTTTCCCACGTTGTGAACGCGCGTTCTTAGAAAAGTCACAAATTACGTGTTGCAAAATACCTATCAACAAAAAAAAAACCTGACAGGACCACAGGAAGGTGCTTATCGACAGCTTTCATTTGGACAGTCAGACACTAGGGTTGAACTCCCAAGACTTGCGCAGCGCAATAAAAAGTACTACACGAGAGTGTATCTACTATTCAACAGCTTTCACGATTTCAATTGTCACACACTGAGGCCCTTTCTACAGTCTAAAAAGTTAAAACCTCACTCCTTGTACAAAACACTACTACAAGTAATCAGTGAAAGTAATGATTTTTAAAAATTTCATGTAAATGTCATACCTTGTAGGTATTCATTTATTTTTGACACCATATCACAGACATACAGATGAAAATGGATGATTTGTATGAACAAGGACTAAAACTCATTCACTTTTTTCTGTTGTGCTAGGCGCATGTTTCCTCCTTTCCAGGTCCGTCTGCATGGATTGGACCCCTCGTCCAAGTACATCCTAATGATGGACTTTGTACCTGTGGACGACAAACGTTACCGCTATGCATTTCACAGCTCCAAGTGGCTGGTAGCGGGCAAAGCGGACTCCAGTGTACCAGGGAGAGTACACATCCACCCTGACTCACCCTGTACCGGACAGCAATGGATGAAACAAATCGTGTCTTTTGACAAACTCAAACTAACCAACAACCTCATGGACGACAATGGACATGTAAGCAATAAGCGCCAATTTATTTTTCGCCGCAATCTTGCATCGTTGGAGTTTATTCCATTAAAGAAGCTGTCACAGTTTTCTGGCGACGTGCAAAATTACCGTTCAATTGAATGAAACCTGGAAATAATAGTTTACTATATAAGAACACGGTTTGTAAGCGACGAACTTTCAAAGTTAAGGCTAAAAGTTACAAGATGCATAAACCTCGACGTAGCTCCGTTAAACAGAGTACGCTAGTAGACTGCTATATTCCGTCACCGTTATGTAACAACATGAAAGCTCATAATAAGTATCTCAAGCTATCATGTTCTTGATAAATTGGGGTTACCATAAGTGCTTTTGGTAAATCTTGTCTGTGTTTGTCATTATAAGGTCGTTTAACATGGTATGAACAGTGTTACTGACTAACACATGTTCTACACATAAGATAAGGGTTGGTTGTTATCTCTACCTCTTTCATGATAATGAAGATGATGATGATGATAACGATGATGATGATATCGATGTAGATGATAACGAAGGCTCATTATCATTGATGCTATCTTTCATGTTTAGATTATACTCAACTCCATGCATAAATACCAGCCTCGCTTTCACGTTGTCCTTGACAACCAGGAGAAGAGCACAATGACCAGCGCCCTGGGAGCAAGTACAGAGCACGTCAAAACGTTCGTGTTTCCAGAAACGCAATTCATGGCAGTAACGGCTTATCAAAATCACATGGTAAGTAGATTACGAGTTAATGAGTTTGTCCCCAGGCGACCCAGGCGTTATTGCCTCGTCCCATTAATCACTGTTTCTTGAACCTTTTGTTACGAGTGGTATCTATGCCTCATCGTGTTCTTGGATTACCACCTTCAATTCTTTCCATACGAGCAGTTCTGAAATATTTCGAAAGCAAAGTGCATGTGTAATAACTTTAAAGATAGCACGAAATATTTACTCTATGTTGAAATATCATCTATAGATCTGGGGCAAACATCAAAGATATCTGTGAATTATAGACCTCGTTACGTAACAAATGTATATAAGCTGATTTGTATCTGTCCGCAGTCAGAAATCTTGAAAGCATTGATATTTGCTATTCTGTTTGAAGGAGACTAGTTACGTTATAACCGTCGATTCTCTCATATCTTCCTCAATAAAATGCAGTTAACATTTAAAAATAAACTGACGGAGAAAATTATTGTCAAAATCGCATTTTCAACAATTTGAAGATGACTTCTGTAATCCAAACTGGACTCTCGACATTCCATTGAAAACTTTCATGTTCAGTTAAATCACTCCGTGTTATCTGCACTTATGTCCAGGATTGAACGCAAGTATTGTTCAATTAGTACTTCATATTTGGTAAGGTTATATGACATTTTCATATCACTTCATATTTGACAGAATTCTGTGTGTTTTGGTGCCTTTTTACCAATGAGGACACTTTGTGATGCTTATCATAAGGAACTTGAATCTCATTAGCGTTCACTGCTTCTCAGTAGATAGCCCAATAGCTCAGCGTTTTCTTGAGCTAAGTCCTGTCCAATCTATACCGGAGAAATTTGAAAACGTAGCTTGATATCACATGAAATACCGACGGTATTTATGCAGGCTAGGAGTTAACAACAACTAAAGAGAGTAGATAATCTTGGTGAATGCCACTGCCGATGTGAACTCGATGTCAAACCACAAAACACCTCGGGAAAATTCAAAATCCCTCCTGTTTCTTGGGAAAAATGATAGCAAACTTCTGAACTTCGTTATCTTTCCTTTTTTTTATTAGCAGTCGATCTAACAACTTTGCCAATCAATTTGATTCAAGGTATAACGAGTTTCCAAGAAAGAGACAAGACAATTCAAGCAGTGTTCAGCCAGGAATTCTTATCTCTGTCAACTTTTAAAATTAGAATTTTTCATACTAACCCCTCTCCCTCCAGTTTTGGTGTCAAGTTTAAAGTCCAATAGGTTTTAGAATTTACCTTGAGTGAAAAAGAGTTCACGGAACTCTTGGGCTTCTAACTATGGCAAGGATGCGTGGAAATTTGAAAATGCAGCGTTATTTCCACAGTAAGGCCTAACGTTCACACTAGTCTCTGACGATAAAAGAGCTTCTCGAAAAGGCTCCTTAAACCGCCGGCTGTGCGTTTACCTTTGGACGGTAAACGTTTTGAAAACGGAGCTGGCGTCGCGGAAATCATGTGATTTCCCTGCCCGAGTTTTCCTCAAGCACAAATCCAAAATTGTTTCTACTCAATTCCTTCGGCGCAGTGTGGGTGAAAAACGTTTGATGCGTTTTCAGAGTAAAACCTTCGTTTTCAAATTTTGCATTTCTGGATTGAGAAAGGTATTTTTGATCTAAGTGTCGTCCCCAAGAGTAAAAAACAATGACCTCAGCCAGATTTGAAACCCGGGCACTCCAGTCAGGTGACAACTCGACGCCGAGATTAGTATAGGTCGACGTGAAACTTATACGTATTTTTTTTAATGACCTGGCAAGAGGCATCTCGTTCCTTCGTCAAGGCAAAAACTCATTGTCGAGCTAAACACCTACCGTTCTTCTATTGTGAAGTATTACGATTCCTTCTCAAAAAGTTCACTCTTTTACATATTTCCTCAAAGAAAGAAATTGCATTGTTTGTGGGACTAACACAAGGGTCAACTGTGTTTAGACTTGTCCAATCGTGTTGCATAGCGTTACACAGTCTTAAATTTTACTTTTTAGCCATGAAAAGCTACATTGACCTTTTTATTTATTATGTCTTTTTATCTATTATACATTTATTGAAAGATAGAGGGTGGTACAGTGATCTAATATTTAATGTCTTCGACTCAGGGTCAAGCATGACCAGGGCCACTGTGTTGTGATATTGGGCCGGACACTACTCCACCGGGGCAACCACACAAAAAGTCCGGGAGAGAGGGCGTGGCTACGATGAACTAGCAGATGGGTAATGATTCAAAACCGGTAGAGAGACTGTTCCATATATTTTTTAATTTTTATGTGTTTGGCAGATAACGCAACTGAAGATAGCAAGCAACCCTTTTGCCAAAGGATTTCGTGATTGTGACCCGGATGACTGGTACGTATTATGAAAAATCTATCCTCCTCAAAGAGTAATTAATTTATTGAGACAAGTAGTATGTTGTAATCCGCTCGTGTCGAACTGAATTCCAGACAGATAAATCTTATAACACGGATAATCGATCTCTATGATAATTTAACATGGATGAGGCGCTGCATAGCTTCCTCTCCCCGATTTTATATTTGGTCCTGAACACACCGAAAGGAGATTATCTCATCCAAATCTGTGTCTGCATTCAAATAAGTACGTGAGCTTTATGCCAAGAGGATGAGAGAGGAAATTTTATATTCGTCGTGTGGCAATGTAAAGAAAATCCGTCCCGTATAAACTAGATTTAATTTTATTGCCATGTTCACGTCTGTCATATCATGTGTCAGCGACATCATGATTCTTTGGTTAAAAGTTGAAGACTTTTAGCATGGTGCTAACAATGTTGCATCATACTCACAATTCGCCATTTTGTTTTCAAGCTGAACGCAATTATGAAAAGAGACAATTCCTTTGACAGAGCAACAAAGAATTAATCCAGTGAAGTAATATTCGAAGTGTGTTTGTTAAAAGAATTTCCAAAGCCTTCCTTGTCACGCTAATGCTAAGTAATTAACATAAGCCGGGGATAAGAGACTTACATCTCTGTTTTAGTGTAAGATATTATCATAGCTATTCAGGTTTACGAGTGCGCTTGTAGTTTGACCGGCGAGCTCGACAAGCTTGTCGAAAAAAAAACAGTGAGCATCCTGATAACATGTTCATTCAACCTTCTGTAACGATTGGTCAGGCCGGGAGGTAGTAATCACACCACACACTGGTACTCGTAATTCACGAGTTAAAATTGATTACAATAATTCATGTTTGCACTTTCTCGCGATACAATACAGTGAAGCCTCTAACAGGAATTTTTCCTATGAATTTAGTGTGGTAGAAGTAATAAAGCAAATAGAACCAGGTTCCATGATGCCGACTGCAAAGCCTCGACTTCAAGGCGAGGTGTATTCCCCAAAGTCATGTGATCCTGGCCGAGATGAAGGCAACGGTGTCACAGGTTTGTGCTCAACTTTCGGCTTCTTTGGATGGGAAGACTACTTACAATTGAATTATCAGCATTCAATCGTTGTATTTTTTAATCATGTTATCTTTTTAACTTGAATATCCAGCATTTCCGATCTAAATTGAATCTACTAACCCTGAAAAAATCTATCAAGTTTTTTTTTATCCAACCATCCCCTTCGATGTTACGTTCGTCACTTCCGCCCAAACTTTGCAATTGCATTTACAGAAATTTTGGTTGAACCTAGTTTTCGATTTTCAGGCAATATTTTAATTTGAAAACCCTAATAATTATGTAAAGAAAAAACACAAAGATGGTTAGAAGTGGGAAATGATTTCGTACGAAGGTCTACGTAGGTGTAGCCTGTTTCCAGGCTCTCGGTAGTTGGGACAAGCGAAAAAAAGAGGCAAGCGAGAGAAAAACCCAGGGAGGACTAAGGCGAGGAACTTAGTTCTCCTCGCCTTAGTCCACCATCTTTGTTTTTCTCGCTCGCCGTTATTTTCGCTCCTCCCCAAGTACGGAGAACCCCAAGTACTGAGAACCAGGCCAAGGTAGATTGAAATTGTCTGTAACAGAACCGTTACAAAATCGTAATCAAGACAATGTTATCAGCATCAAACTTTCGGTGGATATAAACAATATGTATGAAGGCAGTAAAATGAATTATGATGATGAAAGTATTTTTTTCCTTTTCTCTCTAGGACCAATGTCGACTGCACCTCTGGTACCTATGGGCCGTATGATTCCCTCTATTACAGTCCCCTCCATAACGGTTCCCGCGTGCTCCCCCATCATGAGCCCAACTATTACATCACCGCTGCTCCATCCTCACCCGACCTCCCCCGGGGCGACAACGGCCGTGTATCGAGGCTTCTCGCCCTTACGTGATCACCGCAGTATGCCGTATCCTACACCTTACCTACGGTACAATTCAGGACCGCAAAACGAAGTACCTGGCTATCAATCTCCTCCTGGGACGATTTCAAGTCAATAATGAAATGTTTAGTACTGGAGGACTGCATTCGAATTTCATTATATTTTTTAACTGTTGCTAGTCGAGGAAACAAGTTCAGTTTGTGTTGCCTAGCAACGTCGCTGACTACTAGAGAAGACAAGACTACGGGCTCAGTCACGGATTCTCGACCAAGCTTCTTTCTTCGACATTTTACAAAATTATACAAAAACAAATCATTGGTACAAATATTTTTCGTCCGCAGACAGAAATGAACATAATTATTTAAGAACACATGGTAATGTTCTGATTAGTTCACTTTGCTAACCGTAAAAATTGAAAAAATGTTAACCAAGCTTGTTTCATTCATTCGCTTTCAATTGCAGCTTTGTAATCTCATTTCTTTGTATACGTTTTTGTTCATAATTAAGTTTTCTTTTCAGACAATGGAACCTTTATCTCTAGATTGGAAGTTTACCAATTAATCTAAGCATAGTCGATAAAGGAAATGGTTAAGAAGCCCTGTAAACATCGAAAAAGCAAACAAACTGGCTAAGATTTTTGTTAGATCTTTGACCCTGCACATCAATTACATGATATATCGAAATGCTTTCATTGGCCGTTTTTATACTACACGGCCGTATTATCCGTCCAGAAGAAGAATGCGTCCTCGCCGTTCTGATATTCAAGATGCATTTTCCATCTGGACGAACTTGGGCAAACATTTGTAGTTCGTCTGGCTATGCGTCTTCAGTATAAAGACAGGCACAAGACACAACGACGTATTACGAGAGTTCATCTTGACACATAATACGTTTTGTGACCGTTAGGCGTATTTATACCAGAGACGCAAAACCAGACGAATTACAAATGTTTGCCCAGGTTTGTCCCGACGATTAATGCGTCTGGTATAAAAACGGTGATTCGTTAGTTGTTTTTCAGCACACGTAGCATCCTTTTGAATTTTGCCAGGTTTTGTGCAGAGTCAACTCCCGAAATAGCCAAAAATAACATGCAATAAAGACCTTTGCCAGGATTCATGACCATTTCCCGCTGTGATCTAAGAGGGACAGGTAGAGCTAATCATACATATGTTAATGACCCATCAAGGCAGTGTAAAAAAATCCCCAAATTTCGTTTGCTAAATCATTTTCTACACTCACAGAGCCCTACATACTTTGCTATGAGACTTGTGAGGCGAAGCTCTTCTTATTTTACTGACTTTTCTTGTTTTCATATTCCTTGGACCTTGGAAACATTGTAGCAAACATCCATCACCAGTGTTAATTAAAATATTGTTTTCTTTGGATGTGAATAAAACCTTGTACAATATGAAACAATTTAAAACCATGTTACCATAGGTGCGCGATTATATACACACATAAACTTTATTTACCATTGTAATCAGAGTCTGTGAATCCCTTCGCATTCTCTCTATTAATCTTCGGAGATATTCTTTGCCAATTACGCTTCAAAGAACTAACTGGAGCAATCAATTCCTCGGTCTTAGGTAGAATTCTTTTCCTCGGGTAAAGATGACGTCGTCAAAATCCTCACATTCAAGCCCAGCAGACTGCTCGAGTATTTTTCCGAGACATTTTCTTTACAAAACGTGTTGTTCTTGCTTCTCGTACCTGTTCCCAGCCTCGACAAGACTTATTTGTTAATTTAAAATGAAACTAGGTAATATATCTACATTTTCAAACCTTTCTGCCATTTAAATACAATGGGGACTAGTCAACTAGATTTATGACCCTCACTATTTGGATAAGACATCTTCCCTTGATAATCTGCAACGGACAGAGCAAATAACATGACTTGCCCGGCCACTTTGTTGTCATAATCTGGAGGACTGAGCACGACCCAGGGTCCTTGAGTACTACAAGACAGCGCAGCGCCCGTGACTGAGATGAGCCTGTCATTAAAATTCCCCGATTTTAACTGCTAAGACAATCTAAATTCATTTATTTTATTTCCTCTAATCTATATTGTTGTTTTCGGGACAAAAAAAAAAAATAAAAAACTGGCGTGACTCGTAGTTGACTCGATATTGACTCGTGACTCGAGGGCGGTTGGCCCGTGTAACGCTACAACTCCTGAAAATTGGATTCATCTTAGTCACGCTCACGCTATAGCGTGACCGAGAAATATAAAACCTCTGGCACCTACGCCAGGGTAACTACGCCATCAGAAAAATGAAGGTGATTTGTGCAGGATTGTCAAAAACAGGAACCACTAGCCTAGCGAAAGCTTTACAAGTTCTTGGATACAACGTGTACGACTTTCGAGAACATTATGAATTTCACTTCCAGCAATGGCTGGACAGCTTTGAGACTGATCGCCATCCAAACTTCAAAGACATTTACCAAGGGGTCGACGCCGTCACTGATGTTCCGCCAGCGTTTTGGTTCGAGGAGATTTCAGCCGATTTCCCAGAAGCCAAAGTTATCCTTACAGTCCGAGATTCCGAAGAGGCTTGGCTAAAAAGCTGGAAAGAACATCTTCAACTGATTTCAGAAATGAAGACATTCTTTACTAAGCCCCTTTTCATTATTGTGCCTTGGATGAGGAAATCAAGACATTTTGTCGACACCTTCCTTCAAGCAATTTATGGAAGTGCTAATCCTGAGGCTACAGCTCTCTTCAGGGTGAAATACCGGCAACACAACGAGAGAGTTCAGGCAGTCATTCCCGCTGAAAAGCTTCTTGTTTTCAATGTTAAACAAGGTTGGAAACCATTGTGCGAATTCCTGGGATGCGAGGTACCTTCGACTCCATTTCCGCGAGCAAATGTTGCCCATTCCGATACCAAAAGCAACATCTCAAAGCGGTGGAAGACCGAGAAATTCTTAGCCTTTGTAATTTTCCTCATAATAGTTCTTCTCTCTGCTGTTTTCTTTCTTGGTATCACTGGTTAATGGCTGGTTTACATTGTCACGCCATCAAAACTCAACATCATAAACGTTCAATAAATGACTTCGAGAAGTTGGGATATAAAAAATGATTGATATATAAACAACCTCACCAAGATATAGATCTATGCGGTGAATCATTCACGCGTTATTCGGAAAAGTGATTAAACCAAATTTATAGAGCTTTGCTTGGAGACGCCATGTTGATGTAGGCCAACATGACTGCATCAAAATGGCGGCCGTAAAGTAACATTACTCTAGAGCTCCGACACATTGAGATTCATACTTCTTCTAGCGCAAGAACTGTTTAGTTAGAAAAAACTAGAGCGATAACTCATCTTTTGACCTACCCTAGAGCCTTATTGGCCCGGGGGGGGGACTCCCCTATATGGGCTGCATAGGTCTGTGCAGCCCCTAAGGGTATGGTTTAACCGTCTTTGTCAGAAATAGAGTATCGAGTTTAGCCTTTTTGCAGCCATTTTGGTCATAAATAGGTATCGATTTTTGCACTGTAGTCTTCAATTCGTTTTCTTTTTAGAAGAAGCTACTTCTTCATCACGCCTTCCTTCTCCCATCCGCGCTTTGCCTTCCTCTACCCCGTTTAACGCCTTAGTTAAAGCCAGCAACAAAATCCCTTATGTAACCCGCGTTGTGGAATTCTGAGCTGGAATCCTTTTATATGCAGTCTTGTAATCTACCTAATAAAAGCAGATAAATATTGTCTTTAGCATTGGTCTGAACTGGGGAAATAATTACAAGGCAGGTCTGAAACAGGGTAATGATCTAAGAGTCAAGTCATAAATAGGGTATCAAAGTCTTGGTCAGGTCATAAATAGGGCAGGGAAAATCGCAGATTTTGGTCATAATTAGGCTAAGGGTTTTGGGAAACAGATCGCACACCCCTACCCGACTTTTCTGGGAGTACCCCTCCCCCTCCCCGGGCTTATCGGGCTGAAATTTTTATATCACGCAACGCACTGACTGCTAAATTCAAACGTGCTCAATTACAAAATGAGGAAGCCCGACAAACGTCAAGTTATTAGAAGGGTTTTACACCTAATGAAACTAAAAACTATAGGATTGATAATTTATTTTGGAAAATGATGACGTCACATGAAAACCAAGAATGGATTTTTGTACTGAAATCACTGAAAATTAATGTTCGTTTTGTTTTATGAACCTAAGCAGTGCTCGTGGTTTTGGTGTAATAGCTATTGATAAGTCTGATGTATTAAAGAAAGAATAATCTTTTAACTGTATTACAGACCTTACATTAGTAGATATATATCGTGACACGCCTGTCTGCAACGCAGGCTGTGCGTTAGGTGCGACACACAGTTCTTCAAGTCACGCAAGATCCACAAGGTATTATCATATACATATAATGTAAGCGGCCAAACAGTCGAGCCTCTTCACAACGGCCACCTTGGGAGCAGAAAAAGGGGCAGTCGTAGAGAGGTGGTAGACTGCGAGCATTCTCTCTCCGAGGGGAACTTGAACGTAGAACTAGTGAGCGACGAGTTAATTGCATTATGCAAAATCAAATTATGTTTACTGTTGCAATCGCGCAATTCTGTTCCAGTGTCTTGTATTATGGTATTTCGTATTGTATTATGCTT
>OMLO01000122.1_pt1:0-35000 | contig 38357 bp, 26 predicted proteins | sample 1674811 | NCBI WGS metagenome assembly OMLO01 (sample SAMN06265003, study PRJEB25207) | coral metagenome | isolation source: Coral host | place: Mexico:La Bocana,Puerto Morelos, Mexico | collected 2008-11-13
GGCGAATAATTGTTAAGTAGAATCCGTGAAAACGTACATTATGAATTCGTCGAAAAGAGAGAAGACGTCTTGGACAAAACTTCGTAAGAAACACGGGCCGACGAAAAAGGAGAACGGCAAATGTTTGTTCGATGAAAGCAGGAGAAAGGAACTTAATAAAAGCCTACCCGAACGAATTCATGGCGGCCACCATGTTTTTTGGATCGCGTTCGGTTGACTGGATGTGTGGTTTACTGTTTTTCCAAAAGCTTTTCTCGTATTTTCCCGCGAATTCAATGGGCTATTTTTTTTTGCAGGCGCTCGGGGTGTCCGAAGCTCGTGTTTCGTTTCATTGGTCGACGGCCTGTCCCAGTTGACAGCCGCTTTGATGAGGTGTGATAAGCTTTCAAAACTTTCGGAGTCTAAAACTCCGGCTTTATTTTTGCGTGGATTTCCTTGCTTCAAGCGAATTAAGGCCCTGTTCGCACTTAGACGAAAATTTGAGTTTAGCGCTTGCAAAAAAATGAAAATTTTGTAAACACCTATTTTTTGTTTTCGTAATCCTGTTCGCACATGAAGATGCGAATTTTTTTCGGTGTCGACACACAGTTTCGGGTCGAAGTTTGTGAATAAAAAATGCTCCCGCGAAACGTTTTTATGGCGCTTTTTTGTCTTTTGCTTTTCATGCAAAACCTGTTCTTGCTTCATCACCAATTAGTTATAGTTTTGGTTTTTAGGATTCGCCCGGGATTTTGGAGGTCCATCTAGCTCAATTAAAATGGCGGGAGGTCATACAGTTCCGTTCGCTTCGTAATCCATATGTTGCGAAATTTGGTGACCCAATGACGGATGTATGTCAAGGAAAAAGGATTTTCTCGCCTGACAAAATTTTTACAGCCTCCAAAGCTAGTCGACGGAATCTTTGAAGTTTCGTTGCGCATGCAAAAATTTTGGTGGGTGCAAAAAATCGTTCGCACTAGAAAGGCAGATTTTTTGGCAAATCAAACAAAAACAGGCCCATAGCCATAGGGTATATAGATTTGACGGATTATTATGTAATTTGGACAAAATGTTCCCTGGTTATCAATGCGAAAAAGTTGTGAGGCTTTTTTGATATTCCAAATACTTCTCCTTTTGAGCGATCTCATGTGACGAAGATCGGCCAATATTCAATTCGCCAACTTCAAAATAGATTTTCTCGTCAACCAATCGGAATATCGAAAAAGCCTCACACCCTTTTGTAGTCTATCAGCTACTGATTGAAACTGAAGTTTGTTTAGTCGTACTTGCGCGCAGGAAAGCAGGCAATTCAGTTTAACAAATTGTGTCAGTTTTGGGTTTGAAGGCTTGCGCTCGCTTACCATTAAATCAAATCTTAAAAAAATGTATATATTTCTTCTGATTCTACATTTTTAACTTTACGATGATATATACTTTTCTATGGGTATAATATAAACGGCGTGCATATGAATGATTCTTCGGAAGGCACCCCTGAAGGTCTACAGTAACCTTTACCACATGGCCAGGGCAGAGAGCAGTCGAGGTTGATTTACTGACGGTTTTTAACCCAAAAATTTACAATGTCGCGAAGTTCAAGAAGCGGCGCAGAGACTAAAAACATCGAAATCAGAAGCGCTGTAAAAGGTTATCAAGAATGTAACTATGTGGTCGATGTGGGAGAAACCAGAGTTGTTTATTCATAAGAAGATCGGCTCCCAAGGAAGAGCGTTTAAAGTTATAAACACCAGAGGCCAGTTAGGACATCTTGAGCGGGCGCTTGTGGCTCATCTTTGGCCATTCAAGGACGGCATGAAATGGTAAGCAGCAATCCCATTTTTGACGAGGGAATTTAACCGGCGATTTAACTTAATACATGCGGCAATACATGCTCTGTGCGCAAATGCGGGCGCAAATGCACCTCGTGGCATGACTCTGACCTGGCATCCGATCAGATACTTTGTTTAATAAAAGCAAGCAATTACTTACGTTTTGCAGCAGAGTTATTGGGAGGCCTTTCGACGATCCAAGAGGAAGGTGGTATGCTGGCGATGAGATCAACGTTCCAGCCTACGTTTGTAGTAGAGGCACCTCGAGGCACGATCTCTGAATTATAAAGAGCGAACTCTCGAAACTTGGTATATAAGACCCCATATAAGGACAAGAATCGTATAACAAGCATGTGGATATTTTTAGCCGTGATGAAATAACCATTCTGTGTAAGCCGCCGAGTTTCGTATTACATTCTTGTAAAACAATAGACAAAGACGTTTTGTTACAGTGGACTTGAGATATTAATGGCATGGAAAACTTTGTTTATATGAATTGAGTAAATATAAAGAATCAAAATTCTTTCTGGTTTGTTATTTCTTCGCCTGCAACCCTTAACGAGACCTTGACGGCCAGAAATAATGACATTTTGCCTAGAACACCCTTGCGAGACCAAAATCATAAGCGATACGACAAGCACCCCCGTGCATTCCATATGGGAGGCCCCCCCCCCCCCCCCAACCGGGTGAAAACCTCACGTAGGCGACGGCAGAGCGTCAGGTAATCTTCTGTCAACATGACAGCGTGTCTGACTCCTTCAGATAAATGTAAAAATAAAGCTTTCGTTTCCTTCACACATCATTGACAAAACCTTCAAGTGGTATCTTAAGAAGCCTTCTGATCAAAAAGCCGCAACGTTAATGATGAAAACAATACACGCTATTTTAAGCTTCCTGTTATCGGCCAGTACTCTAGAAGAATAACGGAACTCGAACTACGGCACTTACTTAATAGTTTTTGTGAAACGGAGCTTAATATCAAATTAGTTTTTACTTCTTTCAAAATCAAGAATATGTTTAGTTTTAAAGATCGTACTCCTCACGCTCTAAAAATCCATGGTGGTTTATCAATTTACTTGCGCGATGTGCGGGGAGGCCGGTACTATGGCACGTGCATATGGGATGTGCCGCCCCAAAGGGTATGGTTTTGAGCCGTTTTAGTCTGAAAACGGGTATAGATTTTGAACATTTTGGTCTGAAATTGGGTATGGTTATCGGGGGAACGTTCACGAAAGCTTATAACCTTATTTTTTTCCCCAGCGACCGGGGCGACGAATTGGTGAGAGTGCAACCTCGTTCCCAGGGTCTCTCATCGGTAAGATGAGAGACACTGGGAACGAAATTGGTGAGAGTGAAAGAAAGAAAAATAGATAAAATGGATCATTCCAGCTAAATTTTACCTATTCATCTTTGTTACGTTAAATTCCGTTCAGCACTGATGCATATGCTATGCTTAATCACGTACAAGGTCTGGTCTGAAACCGGGTATGGATTTTTGAGACCAGGTCTGAAAACGGGTGTGGGAAATGGCATCTTTTGGTCTGAAATTGGGTCTGGATTTGGAGATGTGGGCGGCGCAACCCCACCAAAAATTCCAAGGAGAACCCACCCGGGGATTTAATCCCTGTTATATTGGTGAAACCAGTCAGTAAGTGATAAAAACTCGCATATTTTTTAAACATTTTTCTCAATTTCCTTCATGCAGGGGCATGTACACACCTTCTTGTTGTCTCATCTTGGACTCAGTGAATAGCTCTGTTGATCTTTTTAAAAACTTAAGAAGCCTTTTATACAGTACATAAGAACAAACCTTACCTTAACAAATAGTTACACCACTTCAACACCTCTCAACTCTGTAATTTCCGGTTTCGCTGTTTTGTAATGCATATAGACTTGCCCACAAGTCAAAACTTGAGAAAGAGTTTGAGAAAGTCTATAATGCATATTGTAAATAATTTATTCATATCATGTAGTAGATAACTTGTATCACGTATTATTTGTCATTCTGTTAAACTGTTAAACAGTTGTACGTTTTATTCAATATGAAAACTAGCCTGCAGTGCAGGCGTTATTTCGGAGCGGAATACGGAATGCTAGATAAATCGCTTCGATGCCGCCATTGCCGCCATCTTGGATTGTAACTGGATGCTTGGCCGTTAGAGGTTTGGTGCCCTTACCCATTTTCTCCACTTAACCCCTACTCCCTCGGCGAATATCTCCTCGCCCCAATCCTCCAGAGTTACTGAATCCAAGATGGCGTCCTAATACGAAAATGTGCACTCACGCGCCCCAAATACGCCTGCACTGCAGGCTATATGAAAACGAAAATGTTGCAATCAGATAAAAATAATTGTTGAACCGCCTTCGTTGGCCCGTTTTCTTTATTTATTACTTTAATTTTGATAGACACACAATCTGACTAGGTTTGCAACTGGTCTACATACAGATTAAGATCACTAGTGAGTTTTCATCGTTCGCGTTTCCTATTGGCTATGTGAGGAAATCTATGATATAAACTGAGATTTCCTCACGAAAAAAAGATTACGTAAAAATGATACGTAAAATGCATAGCCAATAGGAAACGCGAACGATGAAAACTCACTAGTGAAGAACATCGCATCTCGATTTCGATTGACTTATAAGCCTCAGTCAGGTTTTTTTTTCAACTGAAAAATGCTTATAAAAGTTGTGAATGTATAAACTGACGTTTCATTTCTTGTGTTACCTCAATAAATATTTGATTTTGAAAGAGAAACTCATGTTTTAGTTATTCTGGTTTTACACGCATACATTGCAGTTGAATGGGTTCCCTAAACACGCGCGTAAGATTGACAAGAATTGGCTTTTCAACAATCTCAGTATCTACAAAACAAACAAATTACACCATGGAAAATGCTTTGTACGATTTTTTACTTACTCGTTGGGTTATACCAGAAAACTCGTGAATAAAAATCTCACGCGCGCATTTTCCATGGAGTAGTCTCTATATTCTTATTCGCTGGAGTCGTGCGTACGCGCCCACGCGCAACACCGCTAGCCATTATAACCATGAGAATCTGCTTTTCCATGGGTATGGGTCTCTGCTAAATATTGAGTCATACATAGAGCTCAAAGGACGACACGGCAAAACTTACCTCTCTGCTTAGCTCTTTCATATTTATTAGAAAGCGATGAATTGAAATCTTGCTACCATTGATAATTATTATTTTAATATAAATATATTTTTAGGGGTTGGGGGGGGGGGGAATTCCAGGACGGAGGGAAAGGTAAATAGTTCGAGAAAAAAAGGGGACAAAATTGGGCTCAAATGGAATTACTAACATCTGTGATCATCATGAAATTAATAAAACAAAGGAAATATATTTTAAAGAAACTTTATTTATGACTGCCCTGCGATTTCCCTAAATTAGGGTTTTTGTACAAATGGCACTAGCTAACCGCGATTTGTGTTTACTATTAACAATGGCATAACTCTTACAAGTATCTACTATTTCATAACAGAACTACTTATTCATGGTATTAAGTGATATACTGATCATTTAGCTAGAAAGATTGGTAACAAACTACTGAAAGTAAAAAATGCCGAGGCCCCTTTGTTACAAGCAAAATCTCAACTTAAGCGGGGTTAGCATATAATTCAATGTATGCTATTAATGATAAGGCAACGGCTTTTCTTTTATTTTACAAATTGACGTTAGTCTTTTGGGTGTCTGTCCTGTTACTGACCATGAATTTCGTCAAAACATTGTCAAAGTAGCTGCGGATACGGACCCTGGGAACGAGGTTGCGGATACTTCGACAATGCTATGACGAAATTCATTGTCGATAGCAGTACAGAAGCATGAAAAACTGACCTCAATTTCTCAATTTCAATAACGAAAATCGAATCGCACCGCACAGATTATAAATTCATGTCTGTTCGCTTACTGACAATGAAAATTAGCCGTTAAGCGCGAAAGAATTTCTGCAGTTAAAACTCGTGGCATTTAAAACTCCTTTACATTTACTTCTCAATATGTATTTTGTTTTAGCAACTAAAAACTTAAATACTTGCTTCAAATCATGCGCTTCATTTCGACATATTTATTCATTACCGTGGCCACCTCACATCACATCACATTACATTACCAGCGGGGAAAAAATAACACAAACACCAAGAAATCCCGTCAGAAGAGAAATCGTGCTTAAAACAACCAGGCCCAGAGATTTCCTCAATTTGTATAACAACTTATCTAGCATATGCTTGTATGAACGCAAGCAACATCAGTTAAAAGTGAAACATCAAGTTCTATTTCATTAATAGTAAGTGAAACTTACAACAGTTGCAAAACACTTGAAAACTCTCAGAAAACGCAATTTTTAAGATAGCTCTTCATAACAATTTTTGATTTTTTTCTCTAGATCCTCACAATATTCACTTGTGAACGGTGAACAGCAAAGAAGGCGGAGAAGTGTAACAATAAAATTGCAATGAAAGAACATTACTGTACGGTATCTCACGCATGCCCAGTACTAAACAACAGGAGATCACTAAAGAATTTCAAATGTTAAACATGTGTTTTCTATCAACGATAATTACAATATTTTCATGTCGTTTAAATAAACACAATTGTCCGAGCTGATACGGCGAGGTGGAGAGATTTCCACTAAGAACTTGATGACGCTGTCATGTAGGCGAACTACCATCTTCAAGTCTTAGCCTCTTCCATATACACACTACGTTAGTGTCGGCAACAGCTACAATAAAATCCAGGTTACTGCTGGCACTGACTTGGTTAAACACCTTTGTTGTCTCGTTTGGACACGTAAGAACCTAAAAATGAAATCCACAAAATTCTTTGAAATTGTAAAACTAGTAGCGACTCATGCCAACAGCACATGATTAACAGGACGCCACCTCGGGAACAATAAGTACTACCCAACACAATTAACACGGCAAGTGACCATAGCGATACTATGAAACAGTTTGTTTGGAGCTCTATATGAGGTTTGTTTATTTAAAATGGTTGAATTATTCTTGCATTTTCATTGGTTCTTACTCATAATCTTTTGCAGAACAGACGAATAGAATTGTTCAGTAATATATCAAAAATGAATTCAAAATGTGGCAAGAACAAAAAGTGGTATTGTATTCTTCACCATCTACCAACTCACTAAGCTCCCAGATGGCTTTAATTTCACACCTGCTCGAATTGTGTGTATCACTGCAATGATCAATCATGTCTTCATATCTTTCTCCGCCGTTCACATATATAATCTTCCATATATTCCTTGTATTCTTCACCTTCTTCGGGTATATTACGAACTCACAAAGAGACCAGCTCCAGATGGCTTGACAGTTTAGTCGGTAGAGCACTGCACTCGTATTGCAGAGGTTTATGGGTTCGAATCCCTTTCAGGCCTGAATTTTTTTCAGGCTTTAATTGCACAACTGGTTAGGTTGTGTGTGTAACTGCGCAGATCAATCATGTCTTCACATGGAACCTATCTGTTTTATACAATAAAGAACCCCCCCCAAAAAAATATATTTTAATGACGTCATCTACACGTCTGTCCTCCAACAGATTATAAGTTAAGAAACAATCCAAATACAAGAATGATTTGACTCATTATAAAACGTGTTTTACATTTACCTGTGTCTTTTCCATGTCCCGTTTGTCTACAGTTTTTGTCTCTGACAAGCAGGATTCCATATCATAAAGCCACACAGATCCTGTATCGTCCCCAGCCAACAGCACAGAACAAGCTGACAAAAAGATGTTACATAAAACTCATGTAAAAATAAAATACAACATTCCTGTTAAAGCTGGATACAAATCTTATTTGCCCACTCGTGAGAGATACCATTGAATCAGCACAAGAGGATGAAATTCATATCCCCATGCAGCCATGTAATGTTCTGTTTATCACATAGATATTGATGAAACATTTAAGTCTAAGATATCCAAGTATTTTATTCATTTACGGTGGCCACCTAACTGAGACTGTAATATAAAAATCTTAAATTAATTCTTACAAAATGTGAAGATAAAATTCATTTGCTTCTTAATAAAATGCTTTTTTTGTGTGTGTCTGTTAAAAAGTAAAATTGAACTTCAGTGATAGAAAACCTGACATATCCATAACCACAAAATCATCATCTTTGCATGTCAATGAAAAATACCGGTATTATTTTGTCTTCACTTTCTGTGAAGAAGAAATCACTTTTCAACAAAAATAATCAATATGTACCGGTAGATAGTGATAGTATTTTTTCTTCTCACTCTGACAAAGACACAGAGCCTATCCAAGTGCTTTATGTGCACCCCCCCCCCCCAACTTCCCCCATCATCAGGGAGCATGTGATGCTTGAAAACGAAAACCACTGGTGCATTGAACAACTTGTGACATACTAAGGTCGGCACAAGATTTATCCAACAAAACAGGTAAGGCAATCCCTGGTCTGCAGTTGTGCATGGATGCTTACAAATATATACTAAATGGAGACCATGCATAGAGAACATTTTGGTCATGTCAGGACTGAAAAAAACTCATCATGTGCATGTCAAATTTGAACTATTGAATGCCTGAATCAAGGTCACTGTTGAGCAGCTAAATCCAGGTCACATTACTGTAGCAGTTATTATATCAGTGTGTAAGAGTAATCACGCACCAGGCACATAGTGGAATTTCAAGAAAGGTACTTCTGTTTGTCTCCACGGCATCTTGTATGCCACTCTGAAATCATTCTGAAACACAACCAAAGACAAAGTGTTAGTAGTTTCATAGCTAATTCATTTCCATTTAAGGAGAGTACTTTTCATTATCTAAAAAAGCAAAGCTGTGGCCAACAGAATCTAATACAATTTGCTTCTTCAAATCCTGTTTTCTTTTCATCATACTTTTCTTACAAGTGGTACATACTTTAGGCTCCTACCTGAGAAACAGTTGATGTAAAACAATAGAGAACAAAAGGATGTGTCCTGTGTCCAAGAAGGAGCCATACTTTAATGTTGTGCACCACAACAACATTTGACAACAAATGAATTCTACTGCATCATAGCATGTTATCTGATGAAAAGTTGTCCAGTTTTTTATTCCATTTTTAAAGAAAACTATAAATTGGCAACCTTAATTTTCTAAAAACCTGAAAAAAAAAATAATGTTAACAGAACTTGCAGAAACAAAGACAAAACTACATTTTGGCAACCTTAATTTTCTAAAAACGTCATATCAAATTGTAAGCAGAATTTGCAGAAACCATGGACCTGATCAGGAGAGAAATATGAAACAAGTGAATTCGCCATTTAGCCATGAGGCAACTTTTACTTAAAGCAGTACCATAACTCTGGAGACATGTCCCACATCACACTGATAAAATGTCAACCAACAACAATGTTTTGACCTTTTCCTTCCAAGACTCATGTCTAATCCCCTACAGTTTAATTGTTACAAATAAATTATTTTCATTGAAAAAAAAATAGCTTAAATTTTGACAACTCTTAAGAATAAAGATTAGCGATATCACACCTCTCACTGTATACAACGTTTAATTTTAATTTTTTGTCACTTGAAGATGATGTCGAAATGTTGTGTCCTTATTATCACTAATCTTTATTCTTAACAAAAATACCTTTTAGATTAAATCCACACACCTGTATCATTTCAGACTCTGAGTACCAAACATGTATGCACCCTTCTTCGACTCTCTTAGTTGCTGGAGAACAGAAAAAATGATTTAAGACATATGTCAAGAGAGTGGTTAAAGTACAACCAATTGATTTGAAAGTACAAATTACTCATTGTATCACTGCGTACTAACAAAAACAGCAAGAATATTCTGTTTCCTTCTTGCATTGGAAATGGAGAAACCTGCATACCGTTTAAAAAACACACTTTGAACTGACAAAACGCTTACAATGTCATCCCCATAAAACCATGAACACCAGAGAAAATTTCTGAAATGTTTATTGTTTCACAACCAATCAGATATGAGATTAAAACCTGCAAACTGCAACATGGATTAGACACAACTTGACACGGAACAACCAGCTGGCTTTGAATGGAGCAGACAGTACTAGACGAGGCTAGACAAGCATGCCTGAGAGCAGAAAAATTATATTCTCTTTTCAATTTCTCTTCACGGTCGACAGTGTTGTGAATAATACAGGTAATGATTTCTGGGATTTAGCTTTGTTCCTGTTTGAACCAAAAGTAAAAGAGGCTTTGCATAGTTTTTGCCATATCTTATTTTAACACCAGGTCTTAACACCCAGCATAACATCACAATTCTCCAGCTCAAGATGCCAGGCAAGCCATTTTTAATTAGCGTATAAAAAAACTGGTGCTGTACAACAATTCATAAATTCCATGCTTTTATCCATGCTTTTGAAAAAGAAAAAGAAGGATTTCACTATTAATTTTGATAATAATAAAATTGAAGATTTGTTGAGGAAGAAATAAACAGCTTCAAGTTGTTGTTTCATGCCAAGTAGTGACTAGCCCATGTTGCAGTTTCCTCTTGCATCTGAGTGGTCCAAAACAATTATCATTCAGGACATTTTCTATGGTGTTCATGGTTTTATGGAAATAACTGTAAATGCCCACTTCAATGTAGCTTAAATTTACAGCAAGAGTGCCTTCCAAGATGAAACAAGACTGATCTCACTAAGTCAACTGGATCATGCTTGTCAACTACATAATTATATTTTAATCTCATTCTTAGTGGACATTTCAATTCCTTTGTTTTGCTTGGAGAGTGCCATTTTCACTGGTCAGAATTTTGCCAAGTATTAAGTATTTTAGTTGGTATATGTATCAAGGTAAATAGATGACAATGACTTAGGTATTAACAAGACAAATAAATTACATCTTACCTATTAAATTGTCTGAAAGGCATACTATACTATCCAAAGGAATTATCTTTTTTCCAGGAAAATCCAACTTTCCAAAATGTGTTCTACAGGAACAGAAGTCAGCAAGTAAGTTTTTTTGCAGTCTTGGAATACCGATTCAGATATGCCATGCAACATTTTGAATGCTAAATGTTGAGTGCAATATTTATTGCTAAATATCCATACACAATGACGGACAGCTTCATTATTTTAACCCCCATTGCCATCAGAAATTCCAAAATGTGTTATCCCCCCATGCACTCAGAATTCCATAATCGTTAACCCCCCCTCCTCCTCTGAATTTGCCTTTTTTCGTCAAACCCTTTGGAATAACCAAATGTGTTCACAAATACGCCCAACTTGGGTTATTTTACATCAATTGGTTTCACGTCACCCCACTTTTGTTATAGAAAGAGTCGTATTATTGACTCCAGAAATTCTGGGGAAAAAAATTGGAAAAATAAATGATTTCTGGTTACCTTGTGCAAAAGCTACAACCTAAAGAAATTTTACATTGCTCCAAAGTGTTACAGAACATTAAAATAAAAAAATTCGTGTGATAAGTTTGTACACTCAGAAGATATTACAATCAAGGGCAATCGCATGCTCTGACACATCCACCATATTGACTTTGAGCCTGCAGGGTCAGCAGTTGCACCCAATCCTACGTATTTCAAAATGGCGCTCTCTGCCAGAGAAGACTGGGATTCACACTGTACTCCAGGATTTAAAAAACGCTCCAAAATTTCCGAATCATGAATTTGATGTACAACCCAAGTTTTATCATATTTCTTCAACACATGCCAGATCGATCAATGCTTCTCTCGTAACCTGCACTTTCACGGTCATCATCAGTATCACGTCATTCGGTCGTGCTTCACTAATGAACTGGTAATGTCCACAAAATTAGCATTTTTATGCCTTCAGAATTCCAGTTCAAAGAACCCCCCTTGCCCTTGGAATTCCAGTTCAAAGAACTCCCCCTTGCCCTTGGAATTCCAAAAAGCCGTCTGTCGTGGTGTATGGATATTTTCTGGAATTGCCCATTAATGACGAGGTTGTTTTAGAAATCACCAATCTGCATCAAACTCCATCTCTTATTAAACTCTAATTTCTCTCTCTAATTTTGTACCTTTTAATTTTACTGTCTAATGATTATACCTCATCTAACAAACTTGAAAACATTGTGATTTTTCTGTAACATGGGTACCCAAGAAAAAAAAACATCAGCAATACGTTTAATCTTTATGCTACAATAGTTAAGTTCTGATGAAAGGCAACCGTCTGAGCTTAGAGTATTCTGGAGTGATGAAACCCACTGAAATAAAACACATCTAAATAACAAGTCTTTGTCATTGAATAAAAAACATTTCACCTTTTGTCTCCTTTATGACTTTTACCATCAAAAAGTTTCCACACATAACATCCATCATCACACCCTCCAACCACGACTTTGCCATGTGGTGGTATAGAGAACAGACGCACTATTGATCGAGACTTTAATGTTAACAGGAGTCTGAAAATAGAAAAAATGATTATGGCACCACCTCAATGCAGCATTCGATACCCAACAGTAACTATTAAGAGTGGAGTTACATAATACATAAATATTTGCCAGCTGGGAGGTCCGTATAGTTAAAAACTCTGACCAAGGTCTTCAAAATGCTGACATGGTCACAGTTTTTCTCTATATGGACAAAACAAATCAAAATTGTTCTTTTGTTTTATTCACTAGCAATTCAATAAACTTACTGTGATTTTCCTTGATACTCAGCTGCTTTAGGCAATCCAATTTCCCAAACCATAATAGTATTATCATCAGCTGCACTCAATAGCCATGTGGGATGATGAGGGTGAAAAACCAAACATTCTAAAACTCCTTTGTGACCTTGAATTTCCTCAAAACACACTAGCTGATTAGGTTCTATTATCTTAATGTCATTTTGATAACCTCCTGCCGCTATGAGGTTGGCTTTTCTTTTCTTATCAGTGTCATAGTCCAAATATACTGTAGTCCACGCTAGACAGTAAAATGTTTCTCCAGGTTGCTTGTATTTTTTCATGACACGTCCTGTACTGCAATCTACAAAGCAGACTGAATCTCCACCGCATGTCGCACATGTTGTTGTTGTGTGACCTGAGCAAAACAAAGAAATCAAGGAGTGAAAAAAAATTCTCACACCTTTCTTGAATTTGGTAAACCAAAATGTCCTGACCAGATATTATATTTGTCTAACTTAATTGCTGTCTTTCAACCATGCACTCCATAGTACGACTTTTTTTCATTTGTCAGTTTCTATACTGAACTACTTTATGTGTGACTGTACGAAAATGTTTTTAATAGGCTACCAAGCTATTGTCCACAAACAGTACCACTGGGACCAAAGTTGCACTTGTTACCTTTTCGTTCAGGGTCTGGTTCAAACTCACAGCCCCATACTTGTGTTTTCCTGTCTGTAGGATCATTGTTTAGTGAATGTGTTTGCAGCAAATGAGAGACTGCAAACTGACAGAAAGTATGACTTATACTGTCACTTTTGACCTGTTAAATAAGGGAACGAACAGTCACTTTATAATAAATAACATCATGTTCCGTTACTTTTTAGGTTACTGAATAATATTTACAGCAAACAACAGCTGCACATAGCTGTATACCTGCCAACTTTTTCCGAGTTATAGGCATGAGATTTTTATCCTGGGAGTACTGGGAGTGCTGGGAGTGCTGGGAGTGTTGGGATTTCAAAGATGACATAGACACATCAAAAAATTCCTGAAGACATTCAAAGTCTTCCAAAGATAGAGGAAGCGGAAACAACCCTGACACTTCCCAGGAAGGAACAAGGACCACAGTCAATAAATAGGTGACAATTGTACGGTTCTGGTGTGCCACAATACGAGCGCAAAAGAAAAAGAACTATGTAATCTTTTGTTGCATTTGCTGACAGAAATCAAAATTATGGTGTTTTATTGGCCAGTAACCTCTATGTGGATTTAGGGCTTTGGAGATTGTGGTATCTCTGTTAAGGCAAATTTGGAACTCATCCCAGTTATTAATACCATAGCATGAGTCCAAACATGACTCCAGCCATGGGAAGTTCTGATTAAAAGTTCAACTTGGATTTTACCTTTATTAGAAGTGAGGAATTAAGACAACCAGCAATGTTGGAAGCAAGGAAGGGTCTAACAGACCTGTCTTGTAATTTTGATGAATACTCAATTGAAGAGCCGAACTCGGAGGATAAACAACATTATTAACAGGTTAGAAGAAGTGGGATTATTAATTTATAAATTTGTTTTTTTTATTTTGATATGACATGTGGCTGTCTTGAATTTCGCATGAACGCAAAAGAGTTTTGGATATTTGAAAAGGTCAAATATTTTTACATGCCTTAGTTTTACAAAGAGGTATAAAAAACCTGACCAGACACTCCCACAACTCATACCTTGATTTCTTTTCTCGGTGTCCTGTCTTTCTTTCTGCCTGGTTTACCTTCTGGTGTTTTAGCACTCTTTGTTTTACCTCCTGTGTTGGCTTTAGTTTTGTCCTCTTCCAGTTGTCCATTTACTGAAAAACGATAAAAAAGAAACGAAGGAGTTTAAACACACACAAAGGTTTCCAACACAAACTAGAGAAAGCCAGCCTTACATATTCATCAATATGTGGTGTGACAAGCCAGAGTATAATTGATATAGAGACACAACAACCCTGCACAGGGCTTAAACACACATATCTATATTTCAATTCTAATATAGGATCCTAAAAATATGTTCCTACTGAGTGGCTAGCACAACAAACAACACACTACATCACATGTATTTTGACTGTACCTTCCGTAGTTTTCTGTTTTTTCACAGGTGGCTCTATGGTAGCCTTTTCCTCACTCTTCATATTCTTTAAATAAAGTTCTCCTAAAATTTTAAGCTAAATCAAAATTGTTCAATTAGTACTTTTAATCACATCAGTAGTCAGAGGAAAATGAAAAGTTTGCTCAAAAACACATCAGTTGATAAAAATATTTAATCATGATCATTTAGATTAGTTAAATACCTTAAATTCTCTATAGTTTTTAAGAATGGCAGGACCACAAGTAACTTCTGTCTGAAATAAATAAACTTACATAAGAAAGAAATTACTACACAATGAAAAAAAAATGAGCATACAAACAAAAAAATTAACAGAGGTCCTAACCCAATGCGCACAAAAGAAATACCTTTTTGCAATCTTACATAATACTCAGACAGGAATGCTTTTCAGCATGCAGCATTAAGACGATATTGTTAGATGTTCATACCTTGAGTTTTTCAATGAACTCATTTTCAAGTTCAGTTCTTTTATCGCCTTCCAACTGATTGTACTTAGTGTTAAATTGCTTCTTCCATATTTCAGTAATCTACAAAAAACACATTTCAAAAGGAATTAATTTATAGATCACAGAATACAATTAAACACTTGGCCAGGCTTTTTCACTTTGTTTCTTTCACACTTTTTGCAAAATGATATGTCATAATGGTTTAAATAAATATACTCAAGATTAAATTGCCCATTATGTCTTATAGACATGTTCGCAAATCCCTTTGCTATACTTTTTCAATGTCTCTACTGATTGTGTTTTAGCTACTCAAAGGATGGATTCACCCTATCCACCTGTTAAGTCACCCTAAAGTGGATAGTGAAGTTTGTTTGGCCAACACATTTCCACTGGGTGGAGACTTATCAGGCAGACAACATAATTTATCCACCCCTTGAACTAGGTCCACCAGTTGTTATGTGTTTTTCACTTCCCAACCTTCTGTGACATTGTAGAATCCAATCTATCAACAGCATCCCTCATCAGACTGATATCCTGCAAAAGGAAATATGAAGTTGAAAAATGACTGCTCCAATGCAGTTCACTATAGACAAAGGACTTTAATTTTTACCCGAATTTATTTTAACTACAACATATACAAAGGTAAATTTGCCAATGTTGGTCCATTTCTAAGAATAAAAGATTAAGGCTAACCTTTCCATCCAGCATCTTTAACAAGGGACAGAGAGACACTAGTTTGTATCTGTCTGAAACCTGACATGAAGAAACAAAATAATGTTACAGCAAGTAAAACAAAAAGTCACAATTTGCAGTATTCACCAAACTCTTTACTTAGTAATGATCTACCAGGTGCATGTTTGTTACAACAGAGAGCGCAATACTTTCCGTATTGTCTTACTGTCTGATAGGTAACATTAATATATCTATCATATAACTGTTTTAAAATCTTTCTCCTCTGGTTTGCTTGTGACTGTGAAACAATGACCACCTTATGGTACACATTCAGTTTTAATTAGTTAATAAAAGCAAACCCTATGTTGCCAGTTTTATTTTGTACCATAAGTTCATTTATAAATTTTTCAAACCATTTGTGAGTTTACTTTTAACTCTCCATTGCCATTTCATTATATTAAGCAGTAACAAAACAAAATAAAACTCAAAATTTTATTATACTAGTACTAGTAGTAGTAGTAGTAATAATAATTATAATAATAATGATGATGATAATAATAATAATAAGATTTATATAGCACCAGTTTCCTAATGTTCAAAGGCACTTTACAATAACAGAGAAAATCTAAAAGGGCTACATCACACTCAAGAAAAACACGTCCTGATGGCTGTGGTTACCTCCAGAGTCGGATTATTGGTCACATCCAAATTTTCAAGATTAGGAAATGCACTTAACCCCTCCACGTTACTAAGCTGGTTGTTGGCAAAACTGATAACTTTCACTTGTGGTAGGGCTCCAATTTGGACAATAGCTGTTAGTTTGTTCTTTGACAGATCAACTTCCTCAACATTCGGTAGACATTGCAGTAACTCAGCTGGAATACAAGTTAAACCAAGTCCTGACAAGCTAAAATACAGAAAAATAAACAAACTTCACTTATTTCAAAATTAATTCTTTTTTTAACTGATCTACTAAATTGATAACAATTAATGTTTTAATTTGTTTCTGATCCTGACATCAACACTTGGGCTTTATTTTATGATTCTCACGAGTTTCTTAATTGAATAGCTCAATGTTGGGATGAATCTACAACAGAAGCTGATAAGGGACAATCTCATTTTTTGGAAATGATTTTTGAACAATTTGTCAAATCTAAATAGCTGCTACAAATCTTAATAAAATTATCGGATCCACAAATAAAAAAGTATTCAAGACGATCCTAAACTCTTTTCTTGCATTCCTCCGCCATTTTAGAATGGCAACTTGTGGAGAAAACCTCTGAAAAAGGCTGACTACTGGCACAAGTAGCAAGTGCCAAATTTATTTTTTTCGATTTCCAAAATCTTTTTCAGGATTTGATGAAGACTCTTGGATTTGTAAACTAGTTTTGGATTTGTAAAAAGTATTTGTGGATCTATTAAGATTATAAATATTTGCAAGTGTTTCAGATTTGATAAATTGTTCAAAAATGATTTCCAAAAAGTATTGTGATTCAAACTTTTTTTGGATTTCAAAAAATTATATTTTTTTGGATTTCAAAACAATTTTGGCATTGTCCCTTTTCGGCTTCCGTGTGAAACTGCATGTAAGGAGGGTCATCAAATACCCTTCCCAGCTTTTATTAATGCAACAGAAGTTTGCTTGGTATATTATTGGACAAGAACTAGAATGGACAGCTATAAAAGAGAGGTCATATTAAAAGGAACTTGACAAAGAACACCGTTAATAATAACTGAGATTACAAAGATGAATCAGTGATGAACAAACTGATTGGATCATTTGAAACGGCAGAAAATCAGAATTAAAATGGACAGGGGTGATAGTAATTACGTATTACAGACAGTCAAAAATAGGCACAGTCAAAAAAGAGATTGAAGATATTCCTGATGTATATTGACAACAGTTATTTACATGCATGAATTGCAGTCAATGATAATACTTGTCAGAAAATCCTCTTAGTCCAATAATAACAGACAAGACTTCTTTTATATATAGGATGTTTATTTATATTTACTATTGACAGCACACCACAGATGTTTACACAATGCAGATGCATATGCACTTTACTGACAACAGAATGGTTCAAGTAACAATAGGTGCTGTCAAACATCAATGTTGTAAAAAAAAGTGCAAGAACTACATTGTCGCATTCTCTACCATACAAGGCAAAATGCTGCAGACATTTATTTATCAAAAATATTATCTACAACAACACAAGGTGATCATTCTAGTTAATTTATCACATGTCAGCTGACAGCTGGAAGTCACCCCACATCCGGAGTTCCAATATGGCATTCAGTTACAAGAACACACAAGCACAGAAGAAAAAGACAACCAAAATACTTCAGGTTAGTTCTCCTCCAAGTTTACAGAAACAAGGTTCATCACCTCATACCGTTAATTTATACATCGAAACTTAAGCTTACGAATTAAATTCGCTAAGAGAGTAACAGTACTGAACGAACTCTCTGCAGATCTTGCAATATACTCACTTTAACTGCCGGATTTCGGACAGGTCTTTCGCGCCGGAGCGCTTCTTGATGTCCTCCAGCGTGATGCTTGCACTGCTCGACATCCTCCACGTTGCAGAATTTCGCCAAATATTACAAAAGAGACACTAAACACACGATAACAACCTTCCGTCACAAACATTCGAAGAACCACCGTAGTAAACAGTATCAAGAACACGTGTGTGATGAAGACAAATGTCATGCGCAATACCAGAATTTGTGTAATATAACAATAATTTTGATTGGACAGTTGAGCAACCGACCAATGACAATCTCTGTTAGAAACTTCCGATCTTTTCGTAAATTCTAAACATGGCGGCTTCCAAGGAAAATTGTGTTTGTAGTGGCATTCGCAAGTGTTTAATGTGTGAAGATACAGGGAGATTAAAGAAAATATCACAACATGCATTAAAAGAGGAACACGCTATAACAATTCAACGTTATAATTTTTGTACCTTTAGTGGCAGAACATACTTTAAAGACCAGGATTGCTTGCATCATGATCATAAAGTTATTGATCATGAAGAGGACAAAATGGGACTGAAAGGTGTTTCTGTTATTCCTGATTTTGTAAATGAAGACGAGGAGCGAACGATTGTTACAGAAATTGACAAAACTATTTGGAAAGCATCACAATCTGGAAGACGAAAGCAGGTGAACTAAAATTTAAATGTGTACAGTGTAGTTCTAGCTTGAAATATTTGATCACGATAGTTGATACAACGTAACAAATCGATAATTTCGATACTCGATAAAAATCAATAAAATCGATAATTTTCAATTAATTTATTATTTTGAAACATCGCAATAGCGATAGCAATAGCAAAAGCTGTTGTGATTATTAGTTTTGATCAATTTTTGTAAGAAAAGACCATGGGAACAAGGTTGAATATCGCAGTAGTCGCAAAAATATCCATGAACAATATACACAGCTAGAGAAAGTAAGTCCTATGTCCACATGCATTAAGGGAGAATTGTGCCATAGAATTAGCCTTGTATTATATGGGCTCTAACCCTAAGCCATATAAAAATAATTAATCTTAAACGCATATGCATAGGAAATGAAACTGACTGGTAGTAGTGGTCTGTTGGCTGTAAATGTTTTGTAGAGTTCAGTAGTGTATAATCGTGTAGCCCAATCAAAATCAATGGAACAATTGAAGTTTGACTGGGATTTGAATCTTTTGATTACTGAATGTTCAACTGATCCACTAATTCAGTGCTAGTTTCATACTTGAAAGTATCCACTGGTTGTTTTCTAACTAATTGGAAACTGTTTCATTATAGCACCAGCTCATTAAAAGTTCATTAAAACCAATGAACAACCTCAGGTTGTTTTCCTTTTTCACTTTTATTCTCAAAAACTGCTAACGACCTGCACTTGTGATTCACTGCTGTGGTTGAGCAAGTGCAGTCATCACGAAACAGCTTCAAGATAGTGAATGTTCAAATACTGATAACAGTGATTATCATTCCTTGCAGGACTTTGGACCACAGGTGAATTTCAAGAAAAGAAAGCTAAAGCAAGAAAACTTTACGGGACTGCCGCAGTTCAGTAAGGTTTTAGTGGAACGCATGTGGAGTATGGTACCAGCATTGTCAGATTTTCAACCAGTTGAACTCTGTAATCTAGAGTATGTACCAGCCAGAGGCTCTTCCATTGATCCTCATTTTGATGACTTTTGGGTGTGGGGCGATCGCTTGGTGACACTAAACCTTCTATCACAAAGCACTCTCACTTTCTCTGACAGTGGTTATAATACTGAAGTTTCTGTTCCAATGCCCAGAAGGTCTTTGATCATAGTGAGAGGACCAGCTCGTTATAAATGGAAACATGCTATAAAAAGAGAGGATATTATTTCCAGGAGAATTGCTATCACATTGAGAGAACTTGCACCAGAGTTCTGTGAAGGTGGTGAGAATCAGAGTGTTGGAAGTGAACTAATAAAGAGAGCGTTGTCGTTTCAAGGGAAGTCGATTCAAGTCAGTATGAAGGTTCTGAAGGATCATGAATGCTAGTGCTTTGCTATTCTTTCATTTCATATAGTAACATAAGTAAAAATTATGAGATGTCAAAAGTGCCCATCAAATGTGGAAAATAAATTACTGGTAATAAGTTTTAATGCAACCCAGAGATTAACCTGGAATCTTCATTTTCTTATAGCAGAAGCATAACACCTATTCTAGGTGATATGCTTCTGCTTTTAGTAAATAAACAATAGCCTCCATTTGGCATGTAAATATGCTTGGATGTTTTATTTGTGGACATTATCTTTTCTGAGAAGCAAACATACACTCCCTGAAAACTGTGAACTTAGAGTAACAGGTAATATCCAAGGATAAATATCCAGGCATATTTTCTCACCAAATAGAGGCTATTATATTTATTATCCACGGTTTTGAAAAATAACTAAAACTGGGGAATATAACTTGGATATTCTCCAGTTTTAGATGGGGAATATTCAGTCATGTGACATATTTAGACCAATGGCACACAACCAAAAATATTGGGTGGAATTCAGTTACTGCCTAAGAAGACCCCCTTGACCAAGCTATAAGCTTTTACTGAGCTAAAACCTGTGTTTTGTACACTGTCCTCAACATGAAGTAGACTCCCTCCCTCCCTTAACCCTTTAAGTCCTAAGAGTGTCTTATAGATTTTACTCTGTCTAACACCAGACGATTTTACTTGTCAAAGGGAGACCCCTTAGGCCTTAAAGGGTTGACTGAAGATAAGAAAAGAAATCAATCTCGGATTTAGCAACTCCACTTTTTTTAATAAAAGAACTGTGCATATCTCCTTTAGGACTGGAGTGGACTTGGGGGGAAATTCAATCCTATATCTATGGATGGATTGGGTGCCAAGCACAAATGAACGCCTTAATTTTTTCTTCAGCCAAATTCCAACACATCAGATGTCCTGGAGAAGACTTAAAATTAATGCAAATTTACAAAGACAGTATTGATATTCTAAAGAGGAACATGTACACCAAGGATAATAAACATCAAGACTGGAAAGCAATCATGCTATGAAATGACAAATATTACACTGAGACAAATATGTCTTGAATCCATTGACTCTATGACTAATTTGTTTTTCTAGGTTTTTCATTTTTGCTTCAGGGTTTAGCATTGGTGCTAACTGGGGCAGCAACAAAGTTTCTCCACTCATGTCTGTCACATGCTTTCCTTTCTATGTACCCCCAGGTATAGTTTAGGGTTTTCTGTTCACTTTCTACCACCCTTCTCCAAGTTGTCTTTGTCAATCGCCGCTGTCTTTTTCCATCAGGTGTCCAATGGACTGATGATAGTGTTTAGCTGTGTTGTTTCTCGTGTAAACAGTTGTGTGTGAGTGTGACAGCATAGCAAGATCGTCTGCAAAATAAAGGTCTTCTAATTTTGAAAGAAGTGTCAATCTGATGCCCCTTGGTTTGTCCTCAGTTGTTCGAACTCCTTTTCAAAATCAACAAAGTTGATAAACAGTTGTCTCTGCCATTCAAAGCATTGTCCTATTATGTTTCTGAGTGAAAAGATTTGGTCTATGCAGCTCCTTCCTCTGTGAAAGCCAGCTTGTTCTTCTCTTAGCACTTTGTCAACAGATTCTGTGATACACTGGATAATTATCTTGCCCAAGATCTTGCTTGGTACTGGGAGCAAAGTAATCCCTCGCCAGTTGCTACAATCAGTTGTTGCACCTTTTTTGAAGATATTAACGTATAATTACTCCTTTGTACCAGTCATCAGGAATCACCTCACTTTCCCATGTGGTGATAATACTGTAGCTGCTATCTCTGTATATGCCTTGACGAGTTCAGCATTCAAATTATCTGGACTGGGAGCCGAATTTTTTTAGGATTTGATGGCGCTAATAATCTCTGTTGGGTCAGACAGGTCCATATCAATATCCAGATCTGATGTTGCTTCTGGTATGTCTGCTCTTTCCTGTGGAGGTGGCCACCTTGATCTGGAGGATTTGATAGAAGGTGCCTTTTTCTTCCTCATCACTATCATTGGTTGGCACATAGCATTGGATTAAGGTGATGTTGGCGTGCCTCCCTCGTAGTCTGGCTCTGATTAGTCGGCCGTTGATAGGTTTCCATTCTAGCAGTGTACAATCTGCTAGATTTCTACTATCATTTTGCCAAAAGCTGGTATAGACCCAATTCATAAATAGTTGCCAAATTAAAATCTTTGGTATGCTTTAAATAAGCCTACTTAATCTTGTTTAAAAGTAAAAATAATTCTTTTGAATTTTCAAATCAAAACTGAGGTTAGTTGGGCTAATTTAAATACAAAAGAATTTTTTTATTTAGGAATAGGGTCTATACACCTGTTCATTTTACCTTTAGGTATCCCAAATAAATTTCAGTAGTGCAAAGAATGAAATCTTCACTGATGAATAAGAGTGTGACATTGTGCAAGTAGATCTACACCAAAATTATTTCAAATAGAATACGGCAGTGGACTTTTCAACTCTGTGTATTTACAGAGCCTCTCTGCAATGAAAACCTTTCGCTTGAGTTGTGTGACCAGAGATTTTGTCTGCAATGTTGACAGTAACTTTCTTGCACTTTGAAACAGAGACAACCAGCTAGAAATTTTGTAACTTGAAAATCAGCAGTCTTTCACTGATTCAGTTTGCTGTATACAGCCACACTTTACTTTGCCAGATATCCTTGACCTGACATGACCCTGGGGAGAGGTCTATAATGGCCCTCTGCCTGAAAGTACATGTAGTAAGTATCTTTTTCAGGCTCCAGGTATGTATATAAATGGACAGGACAAGTTGAGGTTTATTAAAAGTTAGAGAAATCTATCATTAAGTCCTTTGAAGGGGCCCATTCATAATATGGGCCAATTATGAAAATATGTGAAAGGGGTTCCTTTTGTCAATTAGCCCCCTCCCCCCCCCCCCCCCCCTTGGTTAATTAGAAAAGGCTGTGACTTTTATGTCAAAATGGTATACAAAAGGGTATGAAGTTTGACCTTGGGTAGAGCCTTCCTAGCTGACACTATCAATTATCATTTCTACTTAAATGCAAACTCCAAGAATACCTGTCTGGGCAAGCATTGTCCATCGATCTTAATACTAGAGTAAGCACTTTGGAATGCTGAATTTTGTTACATATTTGAAACTACTTTTGATGGGACGCTGCACAGTAACTAGTCTGAAAGCGTAATGTTGGGTGGTAGTCCTTTTTTCAGGGAATCAAGAAGTAAAGGAAGCTTTCTACAGTAGCCTGTCAAGGGTTTTTGATTCTGGAAAGGGCGAAATAAGCAAAAACATTAATAAGCTCTCTGACTGAATCTTTATTTCTACTACAGAAGCTAATAAGAAGTGAGTAAAGGTGAAAAATTACACACACAACTTAAGAACTCAGAGATGTCTTGTTGATAAAAGAGAAAACTACCCAAGATGAGAAAACCTCCAAAGATGTTTTGTTCTGTGAGACTTCAGCCCAGACACCCAGGGGTAGATGTCAGAGAGAATGATTTTTAGATTACGACCTAATGCTACAAGTTCAAATTTCAGTAATAAGTGATGCTTTCTTTTGTGGCATTGATCCTCCCCATGCCTGCTCTAGGTTTTCTGTTTGTTTTTTGTGCTGTTTATAGGACATAGACAGTTCTGCATGTATCACTTGCATATCAATAACAAGGGATTCCAAAATGTCATTGCTTGAATGAACCCATGCTAACAAAAATTCTGCTTTCTTCTTTGCAAGCCACAGGGATTTGTACAAATCTTTTTCTTGCTGGTTCAGTTTAGAGTTTGTCTTTCGTTTTTCCCTTCCTCTGCTGAGAAGTCTACAAAGATGTGAGATTGCATGTTCTACAAAGTTTGTCCGTTGTAGTTCATTAACACTGTGTCCCCTGATCAAAGATATAACATCAAGAATGACCAGATGAGATAATTCCTCAGAACAATAAAGGTCCTTTGAACGTTGTAAAATACTCAAAGAATTATGAACCACAGACTCTACACTCTCAAACACAGAATTTTGAGACAAAACTGGGGAAAGCTGCAACAAATTCTCAGCTGCCTGGTCTAAACTGTCCTCAGGGCATCCATTGTATAGTCTCATGATATAAGCATAGGAGAAGAGAACATCAATACAACTGAACCGAAGGTTTGGATTTGGAGTTGATGATTTCAGGATCAAACTTAATGGAGGAATATTTGTTTTAACTGGTGGAATGTTTGTGCTTTGTTCCACTGTTTGAGACTTCTCATTATTTGGTGGCTGAATCTCTTCTGTAGCAGCATTTTCTTCACTTAAATCCTTTATCTTCTTCCTAAACATCAAAGGAATTTAAAAATAGTTAATGAAAGAACAATCACCTGACCTAATATTAATGGAACTGGTATCCAGTTACAAAACAATGAAATTAGATACCTGTAATTATACACCCTTGAGATTGTGTACCGATTACATGACAAATAGGGGTGTGGAGTACTAATCACCATGGAGCATTTTGTTAACAAGAGGATTAAGCTTCAAAATTGCTTCTAAACATGCATTAAAATTGTTACCAAACAGAAACAAATAAATAAATAATAAATAAATAAATAAATAAATAAATAGAATGCTTAAATATAAGAGCACATTTTATCCAGTCTTTTTCCTGAAGTGTGGTGCGTAAAGGTTTCTTTAGGTTCTAGGGGGATATCCAGTCACTTCACACCATGGTTAGATCGCTCCAATACACATGTAGATTATTCTTCATCCCTCCATCCACTGCCAAGCCAAACTCAATTTTCTGAGGCAGCAGATTTGACCTATGTGGAGCAATCTAACTTTCGGTTGGAGTGAACTGACATGGAGCGAAATGACTGTAATTCTTCAAGGGTCATATCTGTATCTTGCAAGTGCTCCAAAGGGGTGAGAGACCTTGCACAGAATATTTGAATGACTGTTTGTGTCTCCTGTATCAAAATCTGGATACACAGTTGAACCTCCAGCATCGGCCACATTTTGTAAATGACCACCTTTCCTCAACACCCAGTTTTCCAAAATACCTAAAGTTTCCAAGTCACATCACTATATTTGGAACCTTTTGTAAACAACCATCACTCTAAAGTGACTGTGACCATTTTTAGAGCTACAAGTTTGATTTTTTCTTTTGTTATTAACTTCAAGTACGAATGACAACAGACCGTAAATTGGAAAGAGAAGGAATTTCTCAATGGGTAAGTAGGGATTTTTTCTCATAATTAACTTTTTCAGTGACAAATATCTAAAACATGGGGCAAGTCTCTGCAGATACCATATGTTACCATATGCTAATTTTGACCCAATATGGTCTAAGTTCTCGTAACAGACCACCTTCCGTAAGCTATCACATAGGCTCGACATTGGTGGTCGCTTAGGGTTTTGACCGCAGTGTTCAATCAATTCGGAGTATGCTACCTGTTGTTACTGCCATCTCTTCGACTCCACCACGGAACCCAAACGTCAATGACGTTAGCAATCTCTCCACTTTTTACGGCCGATTCGAAATCTTTTCGCTCATTCTCTGTCAGCGCTGACCAAACGGCTTCTGGATCACTGTTTATATCTATATCGTGCAAGCGTTCCTCGAGATCCTCAGTGTCAAACGGATCCTGGTCTTTATCTTGTTCTTCTAGTTTCTTCATCATCTCAAGCATTTTAAACTTGTCCTGTGAACTGCCTTTCTGTTCGCTCAGTGTTTGTAAGACGCAATCTTTGTAGAAAAGTTCGGAGCACTGCAAGTGTTTATCGCTCTTATAACACGTACTGGAACAGTAACGAACATTACAGCGGGGGCACGTGTACTTGGATACTTTTTTAACGCAAAACGCACAAGGAGAGTTAGTCTCGGGAGACATAAGAACGTCCACTTGACGTCCACTAACCTCCGCCATTTTGCAGGCCATTTTACTGACTAGCACCCAGTCTTTCCGAACTAAGATACTAGGCCGAAATTATTTCTGGGACACTATACATCAACCTTGTTCCCAGGCTCTATCTCCCAGCAAACGAAGAATAGTTGAATAGTGAAAGCTTTAGAATGTCAAAATGATTGACTCTTACTTTGTTAAGAAAGGATCAAATTGTGCCAAACGTAAGCTGGGTGAAAAAGAAGAGAAGGAGGAACCTAAACTGAAGGCAAAAGTTGCTGAAAGTCTGAGCAACAGCTCCTGTCAAGCTGCTTCAAATTCAAAATTTTCATTTCTTGACAAGGATAGGAAAATGGATCTCCAGTGGAAACATATAACATCAGAAAACTTGAATCTTGATTTTGTGCAACTGTTCTCAAAAACTGAGGCTGACGTTCTCTTCCAAGAAGCAGAGAAAGTGATAAAGTACAACGAGGATAGTAAAGTGTTTGTTCACGGAAAATGGCATAAGGTACCGAGAAAGCAAGCTGCTTATGGAGACATGGGTCTAACTTATTCATTCTCTGGTGCAACAGTTGCAGCACAGCCATGGAGCAGTGCTCCCTTTCTTAAATGTATTGGCGACCTTATTTCATCGCTGACAGGTGGACATAAGTTCAACTTTGTCCTTGTGAATAGATACAAGGATGGTAGTGACCACATGGGTGAGCACCGAGATGACGAGGCTGATTTGGTCCCCAGAAGTACCATTGCATCTGTGTCATTAGGTCAAGCTAGGGACTTTGTATTTCGCCATAGAGATGCCAGAGGAAGTGGAGCCAAGAGAAAGATTGATCCTGTTAAATTTGAACTGTCACATGGGAGTCTGTTGATGATGAATCACCCTACAAATGTTTACTGGTTTCATTCACTTCCTGTGCGAAAGAAGGCAATATGCCCAAGAATTAACTTGACCTTTAGACAAATGGTTGTGAAAAAATAAAAGAATTTTCAAATTATGTGAATCTATCTTTCCTTATTACAGTTGGACCCCATTAATAAATTATTCAATCCTGGTTATTTTGAATTCTCTGTCTCTTCAAACTCAAAACAATTTGGATTTGTCCTTCAGTCATAATTTTACCATCAATTGGGTCAAACTCCCACTATTTCAAACTATTTTTTCATTTTCTTTGAGAGTTTGAAATAATAGGGCTCAACTGTTTATTAATTTTGGTGATTAATAGATATGATTCTAATATGCATTGAAAAATTCCTTCATTTTACCAGGCTCTTCCAATAAAAAGCAACCCCGACAAAATATCTGCCCAGAGCTTATCAGAGATTTAATGCATAATGATGAAACACAACAGAGATCCATTACTTGTGTTGAAATTATAGACCTGTTAAATCCCTACCACCCAAGTGACTTGCAGGTTCCTGACTAATCATATTTCCCATTTTGTCTTAAGTAAAGAATATCAGGTATAGGGAAAGTCTGCAGGTAGCATGAAGTGGCTGGGAGTATTTCCTCTGCCCCTAGGACGGGGCTAGCTAGAATGATATATTTTATCTGTTTCTCTTTCTCTCGCTCCGGTTGCTGGGAAGAAAAATAAGTTTATAAGCTTTTGTGAACGTTCCCCCGATAACCATACCCAATTTCAGACCAAAATGTTCAAAATCTATACCCGTTTTCAGACCAAAACGGTCTCAAAATCCATACCCTTTGGGGCGGCACATACCTATATACCTGATATAGGGGAGTACTCCCCCGGGTGTCTTGCCCAAGAAGAGAACAAAATGTCCTTGGCCAGGGCTCAAACCTGGACTGCTCGGCCTGGAATCAGCTGCATTGGACATGAGACCAGTGTGCCTCCATAAATTCCATTGAACTAAATATCATGTAACTTTTTTTTTATTCTATACACAGTGACACCAGTTTTTCCTTCACTGTCTACTGTGTGTTGCAAAAATGTGCATCTCAATTCTCAGAGAGCTTTGACTCTCCAATTCAAACGGAATACAGGATGTGTGAAAAACTGCATGATCCAACTTCCTTTTCCGGTAAGTGTGACGTCATAGGCTATATGTTGCTGGTCACCAGCTTTCAACGACTGACGCGAAATAGGGAGAAAACACAAGGGGGAACAATGGCTGAGGCGCCGGGAGCGCATTCACTTAGAGAAGTTGAACTGAATACAGATGATAGATATGGCTTTAGAAGAGAATTTAGAAAGCAAAAGTGAGTTTACTTTCATTGTTATGGTTTCTATTTTCTTAAACGAAGTTAGTCTTTACGAGTCCTTTGGCCATGGACGCCAAGATGGAAGCTTGCAATTTACACTAAGGGACCTTTTACAGTAAGCTTTTACCTATATATAATTCATGTGCTATATTCTCACTGGATTTCAGTTGTCAATGACAGATTAAGCAAAGCCAAGAAATAGATATAAAACATAACGTAGAACACGACACCGCTAGTTTTTGCTTCCAATCGGAAACAAAACTTGCTCGATCGTTCATTTCAAAATACGCTTATTATCTTAAGTTTATGTTTCAATCTCTTCTGCGAGGATAGTAAAAGAATCTTGCAGAAACCAACACTAGGTTGAAATCTTTCAAAAGGACTTTGTTCAACAAGTCTGTTCTAACTTTCTAATTCAATTAGTTGTGTTAATTTTGGCACACAAATTGATCCAGATCGTGACAAAAGCGGAACTCCTTCAGGAAGTGGGTTCGTCTTTAAAATAGGGGAATTCTTACTCGAAGTGCATAATGAACTAAAGATTTATCCGTATCGGTTGGCGTTAATTTAAGTCTTATATATTAGTAAGGACAAGTGATAAACTTTCGAGGTTTCTCTGTTCTTCCGAAGTCTATAATCTTCATTCCAATATCTCTTATTGTTATTGTTACATACTGACATTATCGTCATCTCAGACTTTAACATATTTTAATAATTTGAATAAGCTTAGGCCTTTTCATAAGGCTTCTTAATTTTCCTTTATATTTTTGAAATGATAATGTTGAATGTTACATACTGGTTCGTAAAGACTATACTATACAGTGGACATTTTAGTAACATTATTTAAGAAAGAGAAAACATGTACCATGTATTTATTTTTGTCATAGAAACACAAGTGGAAGTTTGAGTGAACGAGAAATGCTGTGGAAACATGAACCACAGGCAAATGTTTCCGCAGCATTTTTGAGTTCTTCCAAACCTATAACTCGATAGAAATACAAAGAACCTGTTTCTTATTTCTTTTAGAAAACACAGCAACAAGAAAAAAGTAAACTTGTGTACATTGATTATCAAAATGTAACTTATCTTTGCTTGCCCCGTCATTATGTGAATAGCTTGTGCTAGTTCTGTGGTTCTATAAAGAAACATGATCGTTATCCAGACAGTGCAAGTATTGTCTGGCTGTTTTTTTAATTTTCTATATTCTACTCCACGTAAATCACAGCTTTGTGTATATGTCCCTGGGTCTTTTCAATTCCTTTTGTGTTCCTGACTTTTTTTAGTTGTTTTAGGCTTACTTTCAGGGATATGGACAGTAGCTTGGAGGATCGCAAAGAAAGCAAAAAGGGGAAATCAGTAAGTTTTAAACTATTTGAAAAGAAAGATTTTCAGGTGTCAAATTATCTCAATTCAAAATGGATCTACAACCCCGACAAAAATAGTTGGGAAGGTTGAAAATGAAGGCCTTGATTTCAACAACATTTAAATAGATCTAATCTATAGGTACACAAAAAGTGTTTATGAGCCCCTCTCTACCCCATATCAATGTTGAACTAGTAGTGAGTATTCGTGATAGACAATATGGTGTTATTGAAGTTTCTTGGCATACCTCAACATTGAATAAGGGGGAAGGGTAGAGAGAAAGAATAAACCTTCCCAACATTTTTGACGGGGGTTGTAGGTGTTTGTAATATTCACTAACCACAGTTCTCTTCTTTTATTTAGCCACAGGAATATGAACACAACCCTTTCAATATGACAGCAAAGAACTTTCCAAAACGAAGGTATACCACTTTTACAATGAACAGCACGTATATAATTAATATTCATGTATAATTTAAAATATTTTGTTCTATGATATTTATAAATATTTTCTTTAGTTAGTGTGTGTTATATTTTGAAAAATGAAGGTGAAAATGATTTTTTTTGCAGAAGCCGAATGCATGCCTCTGCTGCTTCATATAATCGAACAAGGTATCTTTGTTTCTACTGATAATCAACAAAATATTTTGCATCAAAGCATTTCTTTGTAAAAGTAGATAATTATTTAGCAAGTACTTTTCTGACTGCTTCCAGGTTAAGAAAGTAGTTACATGATATGAAGTCTTCCATATTTCCATTCTCTCCAGGGGAAGCACAGTAAGTGCTAACAAAGCTTTGGAACTTGTCAGAGCTGCTTTACAACCATCATTGAATGCAGAAATTGAAGCAATGTTAAAGAGCTACCAAGAGGTATTAAATGACATCATCCCCTAGTTTACATACAGCTTTTAGAATTTAGATCCTTTTAGTCCAGGAAATAATTTAAAAATAGTGTATTATTTTGTACATACAATGGTTTTTGGATTTAAACAGACAGCTACTTTCAAGGTAGTAATTTTAAGGTTGCTGAAATTTGTTTTTTTTCCTGGAATTTTTCCTCAAACCTGTTTCAACAAGGTAAGTTTTATGATGTGGAATGCTGGTATTAAAAATGCTGTTTGAGCAAACAGTGTGGAAGGTTTTACTGTAGTTATTCATTTGCAGACCATGTTTATGTTGTTTTCTCCAGATGTTCCGAATGGCAGCACGTAACATCAAGGACAACACCAGTGAGTCAGTCTCTGAGGAGCAGATAAAAGCTGTTCTTAGACGAAGTTTGGATGAGGTATTAATCTAAGTCTGATTTGGTATGGTTATAGCCTAGCCAAGTTATTGCAAGAGAAACCCTTAGAATGTGAAACAGTGCTGGTTCTTAGGTCAGATAGCTCTAAACATAAGCTGTTGATTAAATATCTTTGCTCACTTTTTATCAGCTGAAGTGAAAATGATCCACTAGTTAGGTGTAACTGAAGACAGCAAAGTTAAGTGTCGGGTAAGCTTTTGGCTACAGAATGTACATTAAGATTAACTGTAGAGTGTGTATTCTGTTGCTGTAAGTTTACCTTTGCATATTGCTTTTCTAATCGATTGAATACTGCTTACTCTACAGGCGAAAGTTTTGTTTAGGGTGGACAATAAGACGCTTGCTCCAGACAGGGTAGGCATGAAGATAAACCATTTTTTTTTGCATTTTTATGTTAAATTTTTATGTTACCATATAGACATCCTAGTTTAATAGTCAAAATGTATACCTTATACAAGGCAAGTTCAGTATTCTTGCCACAAGATCTATATGTTATTGGATACTTCTATTTTCCCTGTTTTCTCAATAAAAGTCACAGTAATAATTTAGATGTAAACAATGTATAGTGATCTCATAAATGGCCCCAGTTGGAGTAATGGTTAGCTACAAATCCTTTTCCTTGCTTTGATGAGAGACTATGAGTTTGTAATGCAACGTTATTTAAATTCAGTGTCATTTATGTGATTTGTCTTTGGATTGCAAAAGTGAGAGTGAGAGGTATCTCATAAATATCTAATTCTGGAGTATCATGTTATTAAAGTAAAGCATGAAGCAAGTTAGCTAAACTGTAGAATATGGTCATTCAGTTAACCAAGTAAGCATACTTTTTGAGAGACACAATGTTAGTAAAAGATTGCTATTAACAACAAGCAATCATTTATAAATTCATGTTACAGATGAGGTACGAGAGAGGAGGAAGCCCAGCTATTGTCAAAAAAGTAAGTTATGCATTGGAGTTAGGCACATTGGCCTCATGGTTATTGTGGTCGTGTCTGGATTGAGCGGTCTGGGTTGGAGTCCAGGCTGGGGGCATTGTGTTGTGGTCTTGGGTAAGACACTTCACTCTCACAGTGCCTCTCTCCACCCAGGTATACCAATGGGTACTGGAGGATTTGATGCTGGGGGCAGCCCTGCTATGGTCTAGCTTCCCATCCGGGGGGGTGGGGGGGGTGGGAGTAGAAATATTCCTAGTCACTTCATGCTACAGAAACCGCATCAAGCTCTGTATGATGGGCAACTTGGCCTTTATGCAGACTTAACCTTTAACCCTCATCAGTGTTACAATAGTTTTGAACTCTGGTCTCTGAAGTGATCAAGGTTAACAATACTCTTCCAAGAAAAGGAAAACATCTTGTTTAAGAATATAAAAAGTAACCTAAGGCATGACTTCTACCCAAATCTCTAAAATTTCCTGTGCCTGAGTCGTCAAGGCAATATTTCTCCCTACTACTGGGTCTTCAAAGGATGAATATCTCAGTCTGGATACTGTGAAGCACAGTGACTGAAAATGTATTTTGGGTCTGCTGTTCTGATTGTAATCTGGAAATCAAACAGTGGACCTGAAGTTACTGTCAATAGCTCCAGTTTAGTTGCTGTTTCTCTTTTAACTGCAATGTATATATCAAATACAGCATGCTTTAGGAAAGATGAAGAAAATTCAGTTTTTTGGCAAGAAGTTAAAATTATATTCTTTTTTGCAGAAGAGGGCTCGTCCTGATGTTGACAAAGAAAGGTAAGTTTTAATACAGAAAAAATTATAATTTTTGAAAAAATGTTGGGAAACGTATAATTTAAAACCTTGTAACTATCACACATGTGCATTGGCTTCCTAACCATGTGACCAAAAGGCCACTTAACCATTTTAATATTTGCACTGTAATTATAATACTTTCAGCCAGTATTTACAATAGATGTGAAGAATAGAAAGCACCAGAGTAGAGTAGTTGTTGTGTGTCTGAGACCACATGCAAGTGTCCTGGCACTGGGGTAGGGTGCATAAGCAAAGGCTTATTAAAAGTGAAACTACTTAAGAAAAAACGAATTTAATTTATTATCACCATCGTCATTATTCTTTTGGTAAGAGTTGGTCATGGGAGGCGCGGTGGCCTAATGGTTAGTGCGCTCGTCCCCGGGCAAGACACTTCACTCTCACAGTGCCTCTCTCTCCACCCAGGTGTATAAATGGGTACCAGCAAATTGTTGGGGAAGACCTAACAAATTGCGGGGGAGTGACCTGCGATGAAATAGCATCCGTCCAGGGGGAGTAGAATACTCCTAGCCACTTCATGCTACAAAAACCAGGGATAAGCTCCGGCACTATGAGCCAGTCAGCTCTAAGGCTTCATTTATTTTTAAGAGCTGGTTAGGCAACACACCAGCCACTTACCTTATCTAGATACAGGTAAAAATACTGTATTGAAATTAAAGAGGTGTCATTATTTGTCTCTAGTGATGGATCACCTGCCAAATCAAGCAAGAGTGATACCAGAGCTATCACCATTGAGGTAATTTCATATAGATAATTTCTCTTGATGTTTCTCATTGGATCAGGAAAAGTATATAATTTTGGCTTGTATGCAGCCTACCAGGTATTTACCGGTACCTGTCAGTTTAACAAATTGACGTCAGTGTTTTATGCGTCTGTCCTCTTATTGATGATAAATTGTCATAACATTGTCAAAGTGGCTGTGGAACCACGAGCGCATGCAAGTCCAGGTTTTCAAATTTTATCCATCTGTCCTCTTATTGATGATAAAAACCAATCAATCAGTGCGTGATAAATTGGACAGTTATTGTAAAAATCTCTCTTGATTTTTATTATTCCACTTAAAAATCTTGAAATCACTTATTTCAAGTTGTATGTGTATTTTCTTTTATTTTGAAAGTGGGATCCTGATAGTATCACTGAGGATACAGAGTTCATTATGGGAGTTAAAGCCAACAAGTAAGTTATCGTGACAACACATCACAGATTTTCACTGGAAGAAAAAAGTACTGGAAACTCTTGGCTATGTTTCTTTTTTGGTTTGGAAATGATTAACTTTGGTATCTTGATTTGCTGTGAAGTTTCGTATGTTAAATTTGGTGACTGTTTGGTGACAACCTTGAAATAACTTACGAAATAAACAAATAAATACGTTCTCTATATAATGAACTTCATATTCAATTTGTTTACAATAGTTGAACAAACAGAGATAACAAAAGTAAGAAGACAAAATAATAATAATAATAATAATAATGATAATAATAATAATTAAGAATTTATATTGCGTGGTTTTCATGACAAGATGATCAAGATTGTCCAGTAAGTTCACATTCCTTTTCAAATTCAAGTCCAGATTTGACGCAATGGCAATGAAAAAAATTGTTAAATTTTCTTTGTATTTTAGCAATTATGTATTATTTATTAATTTCTCTTTATAAGGGCACTTGGATTTGCTGCCACAAGAGGAAAACTCTACTACAGACATCCAGAACTTTTCAAGGTAAATACTTTACACCGTTCTTGTAACAAATGTTGTCACAAAGCCTTTGAGGTCAGACTGGTTTTGGGAGAGTTAAGTGGTATTGTCGCTCAAATATAACGTTGTTAAACCGTGGTTAGTAAGAAGGCTATATGTGTCCTTGTCAACCTTGCTTGGTTGTCACCCATGGTACATAATTTTCAAATGCGTTGTTGTCTGTTTCAGTACTCAGGAGACTCTGATGATAAACTGTGGCTTTATGAACAGAATGAACTGCCTATCACTGGAGGAAAGGTAACAATATGGGAACCAATAACCTTACATGGTTGTTTCTGTGGAACTTTTCGTACACCTGCACATGTGCTTTACTCTGTTGTTCTGTTTGTAGGCATTTCTTATGATAGCTGATGACATCAGGAAATTGGCTGTACATCACGACTACAGGTGCGAATAAATTACATGACTGGACAGTTTTATTGAGGTTGACTTCAGTACATTTAACTCTGTTGTCCACATGATCGGCTGGCCCAGATTTCAATACAATAAGATTTTGACAAACGAGATACAACAGTCGTTTGTTGATGCTGATCTTTTACGAAAGCGTGAGCGAGC
>OMLO01000123.1_pt1 | contig 38256 bp, 16 predicted proteins | sample 1674811 | NCBI WGS metagenome assembly OMLO01 (sample SAMN06265003, study PRJEB25207) | coral metagenome | isolation source: Coral host | place: Mexico:La Bocana,Puerto Morelos, Mexico | collected 2008-11-13
AACCTTGAATTGTGTGGATTATCATTATTATTAAACCCTAGTATATGAAAGCCTATTGTGTGATCATTCAAATGAAAGCTATTGAGCAGTATTTTCATGTGGTACTGTTTATTATGCTGTACAAGGTGGTTCTAACTTTTTAGTCTGTGGATGAAACACTAGTTTGTGACCATTCAAATGAAAGCTATTGAGCAGTACTTTCATGTGGTACTGTTTATTATGGTGTACAAGGTGGTTCTTACTTCCAAGAATCTAAGTGTGTGGATAAAATTATATTACGTGACCACACAATTGAAAGCTTTTGGGTAGTATGTAATGTTTTTTTTTTTACTTTACAGGTTGGTTCGGCGTCCTTCTACCCTCCCGTAAGCCTTGAAATCAAACAACAGTTGAAAGGACACCTCTTGTCCATTATTAGAACTCTTCCGGAAGATCTTCAGTTTGTTTTAAAGAATAGTTAACAGAGAGGAGGTGGTTTGTACTAGGAATGAGCCGCGTAGTTGGTCGAAGGGTCCATCCCTTCGCTTCTTGTGTCTGGAATAAGATTCGTTTCCAACATCACCTCCATCGTGATGTTCACGATGAGATATGAAGGCAAGTTGGATCGCTCTGGAGGGCGCCTATCGATTTGACGAGAAATTTGGTATCATTGGGCGCAAACGTTTTTCAATACACCATTTCTCCAAGTTTCCGTTTGCCTCTGTGCAAAAACGAGTCTTGGTGCGAAACCATTCATGTGAAAATGTTGGCCCTACAAGTTCATTCTCATGCAGATCAAACTTCTTTTTCAGGCTGTTAATTCACTTGACCCCAATGGATGGTGAATATCTCAGGGTATGCTTTATTGATATCTGTCTAGTACAACTGTTAATGTTATTCACGCGCTCAGGTTTTCTCTCGCTGAAGAGAGATCTTAAATATTAGACCTCATTCTCATGACGAGGCTTAACACATCTTAATAATTTCCCTGATTGGTCGTTGCCTCTCTCTGGAGCTACGTCATCAGTATATAATTTTTTCGGTCCAGATCTCAGTCATCTCTAAAAAAGCGCAGAAAAACTTCAGCGCGGGAAGGGACATAAGCTATTGTAGTTTCTCCGATCCGATCCTGCAGACAAATCCGATTGTCATACAACGCCCCTCTTGCAGTATCGCGTGACGACCTACGAACAAAGACGACTATGATGTAGTTTTGCATCAAGGTATAACTAAAAGATTGGTCGTACAAGCCATTTATATATTTTTTAATTGTGCGCCAACCTCTGATACTGTTAAAGCAATAGATTTAAGGCTTGTTTTACGACACTGAAAATTTTTACTAAGCGCTTAATTAAAATCATGTCGCATTTTCGCAAGATAGCAATTCGTAGCTTAGTAGGACCGCTATCTTTGTGCTTTCAACACTGACCATCTTAATCGAGCTTTTTGTTTTTAGAAAATCTGGGGACTCATCACTTTTTTAAACAAATTGCCTTCTGTACGAGAAAGATGGATTTTAAAGTTAGTTTGTGGTGAAAAATGAGGGATGAAAGCTCGAAATAAGGGAGATTCTTTTAAGCTTTTTCATTTCATGTTGTAATCATTAATTCGTTTAGTTGGAATTGATCATGGGTGAATAAAAATTCCTCTGATTAACAGCAAGACTTCAACTAGAATTCCTTCTCATTTCGTAACAAAAGGCAAATATCAAATTCTTGTAACATTGTATTGTACATGTGGAATCTTAATCGGAAAGAAGAAAAGCAATATTTATGTCAAACTTCAAATCTTCACAAAGCATATTTTGGTAAGCAATAATTTGAATTCACGGTCAAAAGGAGCCAGCGGAGTGTCACAGAAGCCATTTTTTTTTAAAGAAGCTTAAGCAAATTTTTTAAGTTTGCAGTCGTTCTCAATGTTTCCTATCTTAAAAGGAGGTACGGACGTCACGATTTGCACATCCTGTAAAATCGTCGTGTTATCTTTTTGGTGTTTTTCTATCTTAATAAACTGCTATTTTCAGGTTTCCTTCAATTTACGGGGCCAGAATAACTCAAATACCGTGAATGAGGTCCTTTAAAAATTCACGTTGGCCAATGACATGTTAATAACATGTTAACCCGTTTTATAGTCTTCATAAACTATCCATTTAAGGGATTAGGCCACTGTATTCTAGCTACTTTTGTTTATTTTGGTACGTATATGAGTCGTGGGGGGTGCAATCCTGACCACATGACCGCAATCCTTTTCAGATCTTCCATTCACTCATTTAAACCCCCTTTTGGCTTCTTTCTTTTAAGCCGTTATTCTGATATTGACTAGTTCAACAGCTCTACTATTTCCTAACATTGCATGGCATAGCCCCCTTAAGTTTTTTCTGGAATTGAGGACGATTACAGATATTGTGAAAATTTGTATCATGTACCGGGTGACAAGCTTCTTTAAAAGAGATGCTAATTTCAAAATTTGATTTTCTGTAAATAGTGTAAAAGTTTATTTTTGTAACTTTTATTGTTAAAACGGGATAACGTGTACATAGGAAAGAGACAATATGGGAGTTAATTTTCTGGAGAGGAAAATGCCCTATCATCAAAATCTTAATATTGTTATTTTTTATACATTTTCTTTAGAAGAAAACTTTCACTGTTAGATTCAAATTGTTCCAAATATGACGCAAACTCAAGATTTGTTTAATACAGATAAGGCAACGTATTTCAGGTTTTAGACAAATGGCGAGTGGCCGCCATTTTGTTTCATTTTTAGTGTACCGCCATTTTGAATCATGTGACGTCATACAATTGCGAGACTTAAAAAGTGCTAGTGCACTATACGTTGAATAGAATCCAGTATTTATTTTCCCAATTCCGTGTCTCTTTTAACAATTTTAAAACTAGTCATTTCCAAGAATTTAGCACAATTTAATCTGACAGTGGGGGTTTGGTTAACTTATAATTACATAATGTAATACTTGGAAGAGAATGTTGGAATTTATCATTACTGTCTGGTTGTTTGTAGGCTGACTAATGCCAATCCACAGTTAAACTTATTTTTTCCTCTATCTCGTATGAAAGTCTTTTTACCGCCGGTAAGGGACGGACCATTAGTTTTTTGAAGGGGTGGTGGCTGATGGGCGTAATTTTGGGGGCATGGTTGTTTTTTCCCCTCGCCTTTAGGTTTTGCTTGATATTTTTTGCTTGGCAGTAGCTTGTGAAAGAACTTTTTTTAAGTCAAACACAGGACCTGGAAAGTAGAAACTGAAAGCCCTTGTTCAATTTTGTCCCCATGACGTCCCTTGCACAATTTGTTTTTGCAGCAGCCTTTGCTGTGCAAGATTTTTTATGGGAAATTGTCCGCCCCAACACCCCCGCCCCCTCTAAAAAAGCTGGTCCGTTCTTAAGTTTAATCCTGTCATGGACCTTGTTGAAATAAGCAATGAACTGCGTTTTGCTCTCGAGTCCTACTAGAGACTTGACAAAGAGACCAAAGAGTGAGTGAGACCTTCGAGTGAGTTCTGGAACACGTGTTTCTAACTACAGGAGATCCGCCTAAGACCAACACGCGACATTTGTCTGTCAGAGTAGAATTATTGGATATCGATCGAACATGAAATGACCATTGCTGTCAACAAAATTACATTTCATGTTGGTGTTCATTGTGGATTAGCTTATCAATCCTCAAACAACCAGACCCAGTAAATTAATATTTAAAAAAAATGTTTCTAATTGGGTAAAGCTACAAAGCGAGAAAGAAAATAAAGTTATGTTGCTGTTGTAACTTGTATAAACTGAAACTCTATGAAAAATCCATGACTTGTGGCGTGGATCAATAAAGATCTATCTTTTTATGAACCTGTGTGACTGACGTTAATGTGATTGAAGTCTCTGTGGGATTTTTATCTGGCTACTTCATGACCCTGATCTAGAGACATGTTCATAGGGTGTTCGTTTTCATATGAATGTAACAAATAAGCTTCCTTGAGCGAAACTGCAAGTTACCTCTCATGCCTACGCATGTCAGATATTCTTGGGGCATCGCGAGAGAGCAAAATGGCTCGCGAGGACGCAAAAGCGTAAAAAGAGGTTTAATTTTCTCGTCCTCACGCGCGTAGCCTTCTTTCTTCCGACGTGAACTTTCCCTTTATCTAGAAATGTTAATGGCGGCTTAGGCGGCTAACACTTTTCGCTCTCCATTTCCGTTGCAAAAATGCTTTGGTTTTTATTTTAAAGGGGGGTGTTTTACGATAAAGGAAAAAATATAATCCAGGAGCCCTGTCTGATATAAATTTAAGCCCATGATTATTCTGTCCGAAAATTATTAGGATTAGGGGGCTAATTTTTTCATTGTGGCTTGGCAGGGGAAAGGGCTATTTGTTTCTGAAGTGGGTCCGTCACGCAATCTTTCCTTCGGAAAGTAGTTGGTATGGAAACAAAGGAATGCGTGACGTTTACTCTGAGCAGCCGGGCAGTCGATTCACAAGAAGGGCAATCGATCTAGAAATGAGAGAACTGGATGCACTCTAAAGATCGGTAGGAGTCGGAATCCTGCGGTTTTGGTTTAGCTATTTTTACTTCGAAATGGTAAGTTTCACGCCGTGTAGCAACCACAGAAGCTTCAATGGTTTTGTGCATTTCAATGGCTCACCTACCGTTTGTTTACTTTTCTATTCTCTTCGCAACAAATTGTGTATACTTTTCGGATTTTCGCAGCCGGCAGGTCACAAGTCTGGAAAAGCAAGGAAGTCGGGGAAAAGTAGAAGTAGAAGCAGAGGAAGCAGTCGAAGCCCGTCGAGAAAAGGAGGAAAAAAAGGTGGAAAGAAATCTCGGTCGCCATCGCCTTCGAAAACAAAGAAAGATGTTGACTTGCTGAGCCCTGACGCAATGGTAAATGGTTACTATATAGCTCATAATGCGCCGCAATTTTTGGGATACAGAGGCTTTGGATGGGATACTGAAGCAAAAGGGAAGAAGAAGAAAAAGGGTAAGGGAAAAAAGAAGAAATGACGTCCCCGGATCGCGAACAAATCGTCAACTCAAGCAACCACGAGAGATGCCAGCAGGATGTCATGTACGTGTCTAGCGTGGTGCCAAGCTGAGGAATTTTTCTTCTCCTGAGCTCGATTCAAAATTGAAACAAAGATTTAAAAGCAATTACGAGCGAAATTGCAGCACAATGCAATTGGGAAATGAGACAGTTTGAGGATTTTTAATTTGTTATCGCTCCGAGATTCTTCATCTACAAAAAGTTACACGATGAAAGTCATAACACAAAATTTGTTTTAGAACATTTAAAAAAAACAAACTAACTAACAATGCCACCAATCTAACATCAAGAGGAAATATGGGTTGGAGAGTAGGAGCCGGGGGGGAGTTAGTCCAGTGCTACAAGCCAGATTTTCAAATTACTTCTTGACCCTGTTACAGAACGTGAGAAACAAATTTCAGCAACACTTCCTGCACCCTCCCTGTATCTTTATGTCCTGACTTCCACCCCTTTTTGTCCCCCCGCTTTTTCTGGTGGTGGTGAAAACGTGCAGACCACATGACAGACCTTCCTACTTGAAGGAAACAACATATTTGTAAAAAGTGTTTAAAGTTTTTTGTTCAGTATCAGTAGTATTATTAATGGACTGGAAATTTATTTCCAATCTGGGATAAGATTGCATTTTTAATTGGTGGTCTGAAGCAGTACAGTATGGGGAACGAAAAAGACATACTGTTGTAAAGAAGTCAGTGGTTGAAGTTCCATTAGGCAAATATGTTAGATCCCCAACCCAGACTGTGTGGTACATGCATAAGCCTCGACCGCAAGAAGCTCTAGCTGATCTATATCTATTTAGTATAAATCTGCTAGCATTCTATCGTGAATGCCGCTTTCCGCAGTGTAGCAATGAGCCCTTGTTAACAAAGTGACAGCTGCTTCTTGGCATTTTCAAAGAGTATGTTAAAAGGAAGATAGAGTTTTGAACATTCGCTCTTGATTTCTATGCATGATAGTTGACTTGAGTTGCATCCTCATCAACTATCATACAATAGAAATCTCAAGTTCATTAGCTTATTGTTTAATAGAGTGACTGCAAATAGTAATATATGAATTTTGATTGTTATTCTGTGTGATTGACCACCAATAAATTTTGAGGTTGAAGTTGTGAGAATGCCCTGGCTAATCCTACAAGCAGTTCACGCTTTCGGTGCTCAATTAACTTTCTCTTCATTGCATACTACTCCCCTGCTCTACAAAATCATTATTTTGACCTTGAACTCTCTTAACATGGGTGGTGTCCCATAAATAACTGAAAAGTAAAAGGATTTCAAGGTTCTTTATTGTTTTACAAATAAATGCCCCTCATTATTGTGTGAATCAAAAAACTGTGAACACCAGAAATACTTACGTAATGTATTTGTGGAAAAGCCAATTCAGGAATACTGAAAAAAGAATATCTCTGGAAGTAATGAAGCAATGTTTTTCAAACTCGGCACTAGAAATCTTCATCACAAACAACACATGCTGTTGCCATGACAACACTATTGCTGGTCCTATCTTAATTCAAACTGAAATGTCCAGTTTTTGTCTTAACCGAAGGATCAGTTACTCCGGCCAATCTAATGATGAGAGTTAAGACAATGTGGTAACCACGTCTGTTTCTAGCAGGACCCTCTGTCCTACATTAAGGGGTTGAAAATGAGGATATTTGATTTTTGACAGAAAGAGACTGCAGCCAAGAGAGTTTCCATGGCAATGATACTATAGGTGTCATTTGGTTTCCTTTGGATGTACATTTCTGGTGCCAAGTTTCAAGAACACCGCTTCAACATTTCCAGAGATATTCCTTATTCTTTATTTTTACCATTTTAGTTGGCAGCACATTCCTTAATTTGCATAAATATACAAAATCGTTCATAAGTCCAAAACAGGAAAAGATATTCGAAAAAGGAAAGCGCCATCCTTGAGTATTTTGAGCCGTTCAAATATATATGTAGCAATTATTTTTCATGTCATATATAATGCACTTTAAAGGGGCTCTGTCACGGATTTTAACAGATTTTTGAACAATTTATATTTGTGCCAAAGTAAAACAAAAAATAATAGTCCATTTTTATTAACAATTGCTATATTAGAGCACCGAAACTGTTAACAAGCATCTTCAGCTGCAGATGGCTACGATGGAAATGGATTACAACTTAATTGAAAAGTTAAGCTAAACTTTTCAAACTGTTTCCGTTGTTGGGTTTCTTTCCACATATTAAGGTTATATCTTCCTTAAGATGTTCAAAAATAATGTTTTTTATGGGTAAAGTTGAAATCCTCATGAAAGAGCTCCTTTAATAACAGAGTTGTATCCTCCCCTGAACCCGTAAATTATAGCAGTGTCAGTCAATTTTTCTGGTACACTAATAAAATATTCAATGATTATTTTAAGTCTTGTCAAAGATGAATCAATACATTTGTAGCTTGTTTGACCAAAGATACCAGCTGGCCTTAGAATCAATGAATTTTTTAATATTGATGCTATCTAGATAAGTCATAAGATAGAATCCATTTGACAACACAAGTCATTTAACTTAGACATTTTACTGTTGCTTCATTCTGTAAAAAAGAATAGTGAACTCATTGATGGAAATAGCAAGAAAGTGAAGGGTTCATGTTATAAAAACATGATATTTTATCAATGTTTTGGTCTAAAATGTACTTACCTTTTAGCCCTAAAAAATGAAAGAAACAGGTGGGGATGACAGGTGCCGCCCGCCTGACTAGGGTACTAATTACAGCCAATGAGATCAGTTGTTATAAAGCTGAAGAAAATATTGGCCAATTATCGTGCGCGTTAGATAGATGCGAACCCTGCAAATATTCATGAATAAGGTGCGCCCCACTGTTTAGTCAGCACATGCGTGGCAGCCGCACGCTACTCTGGTTCTATTGAGCAGCCGCCATCGCGTTCTCTTTTCCGCGCAAGTCGGAGGAGCAGCTTCTTTGCGCAGATTCAGAACCTTTGCCGAGTTATTTTTGATCCTGCCGTCAAACCAGGTATCTTTGCTGTGTTTTAGCTAAGAATTGGGTCTTGTTTCAGCGGTTATGGAACGTAGTTTGTCGATTGCCAGTGTAAGTATCAGCACCGTGATAAATGTAGTGAATGGAGAAGTTTACCAGACGAAAAGAGCGTAATTTTCGAACGAAAAAGGGATTTATTTTCTCGTGATCGAGTAGGGGAACGAATTTGATCAAACGCATTTTGGTAGATTTTTGCCGTGCTATTATCTCGATTTATTTGGGTAATTTTTCGATGAAAAAGCTGTCTTAAGACGAGGGTTTGACACGAATTTCGTATTCATACGTCGCTTGCAAATTCAATGAGCGAACTTCAAAGAACTGGTACGACTGTACATGTGTTTTATCGGGTAAAGGCTGACTCTTATTTCTTTCTTTACTTCTTCGACAGCAAACTGGCTCAAGTCAGTCTTCACCAAGTGGGTTTAACCCAAGCTTTGTCACAAAGCATGTCTCAGACATTGCAGATGTCCCACTCGATGTCTCAATCAATGAGTCAAATGTCGGACGATGAACCTTCTTCGCCAGAGTCAACAACCTTCGATGGTTCGGACCTGCTGAGTTCTACCGTCAGCGATGAAGTAACAGCCCAGCTGGCCGCAGCGGGACCTGTCGGCGTAGCTGCCGCCGCCGCCATCGCCACTGGAAAGAAGAGGAAGAGGCCACATTCGTTTGAAACAAATCCATCGATTCGGAAACGTCAACAAACTCGTCTTCTTCGAAAATTAAGAGCGACGATAGATGAATATACGACGCGCGTTGGACAGCAGGCTGTGGTGTTGTGCGTTTGCCCTGGGAAGCCAAACCCGCTTTATAAGGTGTTTGGAGCCGTGCCTCTAGAGAATGTGGTTAGAAATCTAAAGCAGCTTGTTCTGCAAGACTTAGAGCACGCTTTGGCCGAACATGCCCCTCCACCACCACCAGAAAATCCAGATATTTACACGCTACCCCCTTTGGTCATAGATGGCATACCAACTCCTGTTGACAAAATGACACAAGCCCAGCTCCGAGCTTTTATTCCAATGATGTTGCGATATTCTACTGGTAGAGGAAAGCCAGGGTGGGGAAAGGATTCCACTCGTCCAGCTTGGTGGCCATCAGACTTACCCTGGCAGAATGTGCGCAGTGATTGTCGCAGTGAAGACGAGAAAGCTAGGATATCTTGGACAAATGCACTGCGGCAGATTGTGAAGAATTGCTACAAGTATCATGGGAGAGAGGATTTATTGCCAGCCTTCTCGGAAGGAGAGGCACCACAGCACCAGTATGTGCAACAACAGCATCAGATGGTGCACACGATTTCAAATGCTGATGGCACTGTGTCCCTCATCCAAGTGGATGCTTCAGGAGCTGTCAGCACTTTGTCAGATGCAGCTACATCGCAAACAGAAGCAACACAAGCAGTAGCCACCTTAGCAGAAGTAGCTGCAGCAACTCAAGTAGAGGTGACTCTTCCCCACCCTGGACAAAACGATGCAGTTACAATCGACCAAAGTGAATTGTCTCACACAGAAGCTATTGCACAAGCAGCTGTGGCCACTCTAGCAGAAGCCACCCTTGCTGAAGGTGGGCAAATTGTTTTACCAGAGCATGCTGCTGCTGCAGCTGCGGCACTGGCAAATGTGCAGGATAACATGAACACTTCCAACATGGTGACCATTCCAGTTCAGGCTGCGACATCTCTTATGCAGATTCAAACTCATCATTTACCAGTCAGCACTCACTCTCAGTACATGACTGCCTCGGTACCCCAGGTAGCTATGGCCCCTCATTCAATAATTCAGACAGTTACAACCACTTCGATGGGACATGAGGTTCACACGCAAATTGTCGATACCTGCGAGGGAGTCCCGGTTGCTACCCAAGCTGTAGAAGTAGTTACTCTTGAAAATGCTCAAGATCCCATGAACTGATGATACTTTGAGACGGGAACTGGATTGTTACGTAAGCAAATACAGAGAAACCCATAATGTAAATAAGGGCTATGTAAACAGTAATACTGAAAGACATAAGATGATTTTATCGAAAGAAAGAAACATTGTTCAATTTTAATTTTTGGTCAAAGACCTTTCTTCTTTACATACACTGTCACATTGCATGTCTCGCGTGTCAAGTCGTAACTTCCAAATATCACTGTTATGGACATATGTCATCCAGGAACTAACAGTATTTCTCCAGTCTGTTATTTTCTGTATTAGTTTTTTGGCTTTTTGCCTTCAGGAGATGAAATTTGTACAGTTACAACTTATGCATGTCATTAAAGTCAGTTATCACTCTTAGGGCCTAATTACATGGCAAATTTCAGCCCAGCTTCTGAAACAAATACCCTAAAAATCAAATTGGAGAATGATTTAGCCTGGACCACAATTCATCCCTGGCTGAGAATCCTACTGGTTTGCAAAACCAGGTAGGGATTTTTAGCCTGGGCAAACAGACTGAAAAATCTGAAAAAAGCACATTATTACAAAGGAAACGGAATTTCAGCCCGGGCTGAAAAGCGAACATGGGTGCGTGCAGTGATATTGTTTTCTAGGAAGCCAGATGGTTAACATTTCAGCCTGGCCTGGAATTTGTCATGTATTTGCAACGAAATGTCAGTCCCCCTATCCCACCCTAGCTGGGCTGAAATTCGCAATGTAATCAGCCCTTACTTCCTCTTTTTTTTATGAATGACGTAAAACCAGTCTCGTTTATCTTAGTCATGGCTAGCAGATATTTTGATGTGTCATGCAATCTGACCTCGGCTATGGCATACTGATTACTTTTTCTTCAAGGACACGAAGTGATTTATTTTTGTGGTGGAAAAAATGAAGGGGTAGTATGAAAAGAACGAAATGTAAACATACTCTATTGTGTCTAGAATGAATCTGTACATGATTTGTTAACTGCCGGTGATTAGAGAGCCCTTGTAATTAAAGTGTTAATGTGATACTGTATTTGACTGTGTTTTCTGAAAATTCCATTTTTGACTGATAAGGGGGGGAGCTTCAGGATGACAAGAGATACATACTTACGATTAAGCAACAGAGCATTTTATGGTGTTTAAATGGCCTCAAATCTTAACACGAGGGCAGTTCAGAGAATTTGAGATAGTGATGTAAACCTGGGATGCAGTCAAGGTGCAGCTTAACTTTTGAGAATTCATCCAACCCCCTCCCCCACCAAGTTCTTGGACAAAGCTATGAAAACATGTTTGAACAAAGCTATGAAAAGATGCTTGGACAAAGCCATGTATAAACAGAAAAAGTGCTCTTATTGCCTTTATAAAGTACTTTGAACATGTATTGCACTGTGCATCCCCTACTGCGCACAATTTCATACGTGATTAATGCGCGCGCATTAAAAAATGACGGCTTTTTCTTTATGGCTGGACCCCACCATAGAAGTGAATGTTCATTTCTTCAAAAACGAGTGTGGTGACCTATATTTTTTTCTGTTGTTTTGAATTGCATAATAAATTTCTCTACATAAAATAAATATGGCCCAATTCTCAGTGTAGAACAAAAAGCAATCATGGGAGACGTGAAATTAGGCAAGTAATCATGACTATAATCATGGTGTTATTATAAGGACTTACAGGGTACAAACGAGGTGCTGTTGCTCCTAAACGAACATGAGGACCCTTGATTTTTATTTCAAAATTTAAGTTGCTATAATATAAACAATCAATAGGCAAAGTTTGACAAAAAACTCAGTGCAGGTTCTATTACAATGGAATGACCACAAACACAATGCAAAATGGGTGGGTGCAATTTTCACAGACAAGTACTATCCATCCCGGTATTTTCAGCAGATAAACACTATTAAACAATAGAGTGCTTCAGTCAAGGAACTATCGGCTGATAGTTGCTCCATGGAAATTTGATGTTCTTAAAACAAATTTCCCAAGAGGCAAAGCTTCGAGGGCAAATATGCTAGTTTTAAGAACATCAAATTCCCAGGGGGCAATTATCAGACTGATAGTTCCAAGACATAAACACTCCATTGTCTTTGTTGTTCACCACTAGATTTTCTTCCACATGCCAGTTCAAAAATCATATTGAATTATTTCCTACTCTTCTAGATAAAACCTGTAAACACCAAATGTAAAATTTGCAAAAGACAACAAACAAAAACCTACGAAATACAATTTCAATTGATTATTTTCTACAAGGCCACTTGTCTACAGAAAAATATTCACGGATGAGTACTATATATCAGGCTATTTTCGGCGGAGGGTACCTTAAGGGCCGTCTCTCCATGGATGAACACTATCGTGTGATGTGATCAATTTAATCCAATTAGAATCAAAGAAAATTTAGTGGTGAACTACAATGCATGATGACAAAGGACACTGCTCTAGTCATCTTTCTTGCACAGAAATCGAGAGAATAACCTTATTGATTTTATTCACATAAATCTACTAGTCGTTCAAAACTATCTAAATCCTCTTCACAGACACAAATAAGTTACTGCCAGTTTCCTAACAAGCACTCACTGCTACACTACTCGCTATCTATAACAGAATAGATAGTGAGAGCGTAGCCAATAAGAGAACAGCATTCATGATAGTACATTAATTAAGTCATTGTGCAATCTGTAATAAGTTCTTAACTCTTCAAGCCCCAGGAGTGACCAACTTCAAACTTCTCGCAATATCAATACTTCATCATCAAGAGAAAACGTTATAAGAAATAATAAAATGATCACCAAAGGAAACTTGCATAAACAAATTCCCCAGACTGATACAATAAGAAAATGTATTGAGGTCAGACGAGAATTTATGTGTTGATATTGGGGCTTAAAGGGTTAAATGAAGAGAACAGCCTCGACACACAATGGATCCTTAGCACAATTTTATTTAAGGGTCACTTACATTGTATCGGTCATCAACATGCTTACAACATCATTATTATACAACAACAAAAAAGTAAACAGTCTGCAGTTACAAAAAGAACTTGATGACAGCACAAGTATGTTAAATATCTATAAGGTTTGTCTTCATAACATGAGAAAAGTAACAAATTTTATTGTATTGATTGACTTGAAAAGCAGCAGTCTTTTTTCCATTTATTTAATTATTATGAATGACATCACAAGAATGCTACATATTTACTTTGGAAACCTGCGATAAAATTCACTACAGCCTAACGTAGTCTTCATAATCATTATAAAGTTATTGATACATTTTACCTCTGGATATTGTGAAAAACTGTTCCAATTTTTCACTCGCCTGGTGCTCTCATCGCTAGAGGGAAGTTTTAGGATTCAATCGAAAAAAAATAAATCCATACTAACAAAGTTGCTCTACAAAAACCAGTACTGCCTAAATTGGAAGCCAATTACATAAGTGTGAAACTCCAAACAAAACAACAACTGGTATAAAAGCTTCACTGATCTCCATGGAACCACATTATCAGCATGGAATTAGAGATTGAATAAATGGGTCTCTTGAACAATAGGAAAATAATAATTCTATCACTAAAACTTGCTCTTCCCAGTTTGCTTGTCAGTAATCTGTCATACATAAGCACAATACCAACACTCAATTAACAGTTAGGCTTGGTTACTAGTCGCTGTTCGTTAGAGGAACCAGTGTTCTCCCCTCTTCTCGGGAAGGAACATGGACTAGACTCGAGAGCGGCAGAAATGGCTCATTACCAACAGTTGAATGCCAGATTTGTTATGGTCAGTGGCGGTTAGTCCCAATATTTTTTACCATTCTTACCATCATTATTATTAACAATTAAAACCTCCCTTAAACAAAATATAGCCCTTTATGAATTTGGGTAAACAAAATCCAGCGCACATTGGCTAAGTATTTAGCCAAACAAAATTTTATTACTGACAAGCTTAATATCTGGGAGCTGTTCTCCTTAGCATTATACTGACTATGGTATTGAGCCACATAGCTCATGGTGGAAACATGAGTCTGAAAAAAAATATCATTTACCATTTACATGTACCTAATGATGTAAATAAAGTGATTGATGTTTGCCACTAAACGACAGAACAAGTAACTACTTTTGGAATTAATGCAAGGAGGGAACCTTTCAGAAGATTTTTTCTTTTTTTACAGATAAAGAAAATTAGTACAACAGGAATCCTAACTACGGTAGTGAAGGTTACTCCAATGACAGTATGAACTACAGTATGTCATCTTGCATGACAATCAACTGCTAGAGGGTGCATGGGAAGGTTCAGTGAGGTTGTGGTTGGGCCAGATGTGGCAAAATACAGCTTTATTTCATAAATAGCAATTTTTAAAAATGTTCACAGAATTTACAAGCATTTATCCATGGCTACAGAGGAGGCCAGTCCCTCGCCATTAGTATCTGCAGAAGAAACAAAAAGAAGATGGTTCAAGTGATGTCCATGTTTGAGCCCAGTGATAAATACAACTTGGGCTTATCTCTGTTTTCTGTAGCATTCATGAAGTGACTAGGATTTCGTACTTCCTCTTGAATGGGATACTAGTCCATGGCAGGGTTACCCCCAGTACATAGTTTTCTGATACAAAGTTAGTTGTTAACGAGGGAGGAGAAAAGTACAGCCAAGAGTTAGGTGCACCGGTATCCCAAAGGCCAGGGTATTGAATCCCCTTCAAACCTGAATTTTTTTCAGGGTTTAGTTTCACAACTGCTTTAGTTGAGTGTAAAACTACGATGATCAATCAATGACGTCTTCATATTCTTTTCCACAGTTCAAATAAATGCTCTTTCATAAAACAGTTCACTTGTCGGTTTAAGTGTCTTGCTCAGGAACACAAACATACATGCAATGACTTAGAACTGTCTCCATCCAGGGCTGGAACCCAGCCAGCTAAAACTAGAGTCTAGCATGCTTACTATTAGGCCACAGTGCCTCCAACAAAAAAATGATAGGACAACAGCAAAATTACAGAGAACTCAGGATGTAACAAAACTGCAATGAATAGTAGATGATCAATCTATCTACATGGAGTGACCAAGTCTTTGTGTTTCTTTGCCATGAAGTTCCAATTCATTCGACGTTCTTGTAGTTTCTTTTATACCACGCTATTTAATACAGCCAATCAGAAATATACAGGAAATCTGTCCTATATTCAAAGGTGGTCCACCCACCCACACACCCACCAACACTCCTACCATGTGCAACACCTATGTCACAACGATTGTGTTGGACACCTTGTTTACTATGGGACAGCATAACATAGTCAAGGCTCTCTTGCAGAACACCATGCATTATCCCACCTATCACTTGCATTTTTCTTTGTATACAGTCACTTGCCTAAAGCTTGTGTGTATATTAAGATTTACAAGTAACTTGTGCGATACTCCATGGTAAACCAATCAAGAGTGTTACAAAACTAGACAATAATATTTATTTTTTTCAATAACGCATGATTATTATATTTTATGATGAAAAGGAGTCCAAACAAAATGTAAGTAGCCCCCCTAACCTCCCCCGTCAAAAACAAATTAATGCTAAACGATAATGTGTAGTTCCAGAAAATAACAACAACTCCCCCATGGAAGATATTTTCTTCTAAGACTTCCCACTCCTCTAGAAATTCAAATTAAGCTTCAAACATTTCTTTAAATCTTTTTTTTGGGGGGCCTTACAGGACCCCTCTGCCAGGAAATTCCAAACCATTCTGTGGGAGGAGATGAATATTTTATGGAACCGCACAATCCGTCCAAAGAGTACCTGTAGTAATTAGGCTTGAATGGTCCATTTTTGTTCACTCCAAGATACTTAGCTTGTTCTTCTGTGAGGTCAGTCAAATGGCCATCGAATGTTGGCAAATGCAACATTGCTACATATTCATCTGAAATGCAATTAGCAATAAAATGGAGATCAATGATAGTTCTTGACTAGAAATGCAATCATCAATTATTGAACAAAAATCGATAAACCAGCAGTGGCATCACGGTATTTAAACAAATTACACAGTTTCTGTTATAAAATCTCTGGTAAACTAATCACCGAGTTTCTCTTTTTTGCAACAATTTTCTGCAGGAGACCACCAACAAGGTTAATTAACAACAAAGTGCAATGTTCATCTAATCTATCTGTATTCCATGCACTGCACTTGCCCGCAGTTTTCACAATCTACCTTCTCTGTTTTGTATCTCATTAAGCAATCAGTATTATACAGGAGGTTCATTAACCTTTTTCAGCATGAGGGCAACTATTTCTCACAGGCAGGCAAAACCTTTTGAACTGAACTGCATTATATGAAAAATTTCCCTCTAAATGGTCAGACCAGATGAGCAAAATCAACCTTATAGCCAGTCAATTTGCCCTGTGCCTGGCCTCAAATGGAAACCATGCATATAAGAACTGCTGGTAGCGTTCCAATGTTACTTAAAACAAACTTTGCACTTTATAGAAAGACTCGTTAGAAAAATCTCTTTTTACACACTTCAAACCAGTAGCCTGCACAAGTTGCTACTTATCAGATCATTATAAATACAATCTTGAACTAGGAGACCTTTGTTAATAATTACTCACCCATCTTCTTTGGCAGAAGATAGACATCATGTTTATATCTCCCTGGTGGGGCCTTGTAAAGTTCAATTAAAGCTATAGCCTGACAGGGAAACACATATGGCTAATCAAAATATAGTCATTTACTTTCTTTTGGAACTCATCCAAGACTCTTTGCAGAAGAAAGAAGGTTTTTACACATGTAACTATGAAGAAATAAAGACAAAGACTTCTAATTAATTCGGCTCCTCTTTGGTGCAGAAGACTAGTTTACATTACAATAGAACACCGCCTCACAAACTATTGTTTTTATTGTTTTTCCTCATTCTTTTATCCTTTGTTTGCTATAGTTTTACCTAAACTGTGTCTTCTACACCAGGTAAGTGCCATTGTGACTTATTATTTTCAGTTTGGTTTCAAGCTACATTCTTGGAGATGTGCTTGCTTCTGAGAACAGACAATGTCTGCATTATATAGATATCCTTACATACTCTCATGCCACATTGACGTTCTGGTAACTTATTTTCCCCCTTTCTTCACTTGCACTTACAAGACTGGTATAAACACTTCTAGTTATTTATTTGTACCTGTGTCGTCGAAGTAATGGAAACTACAAAAGAAGGAACACTAGAACAGCTGAGATTGACAAGGCGACCCTGAAACATCAAACAAAATCACACCATTAGGAATCCTTTCTTGAAAATTGTAATCATATGCTAAAAAACAGATTTCAATATTTTATGCAGTACCTCTGCTAACAGCACAATTCTCTTGCCATCTGGCCAGATAATATGATCTACTTGTGTTCTGACCTTCTCCCACGTCAGATCTGAAGTTCTTAAACTAGCCTGAAAGACAAGCAAAAAGATTGTGTATTTCTAAGCCATGTCCAGTGATGAGTACCAGTAGTACTGGTATATAAGACATACGTAGACAACACTACTGTATTCTGAGCGATACACATGAATTGTGGTAGAAAAGACAAGTGGCAAGGAAAGCTTAAGAAAACTCAGGCTCCAACAGCATTCAAATCTAGATACAAGTGCACTAACCATAAGGTCACCGCACCTCCCCTTCAGAAACATACTGGTACATACAGGAACCTTACATGCAGATTATCTTACCACATCCACTTCCGTATTTGAGTGCCCCATGTTGCAAACAATGCAACCATTCTTCATTCTATCCATTTGTTCTCTTGTGACAACATGCTTGTTTCCTGGTTTTACAAAAATAATATCAAAATATCAACTTGCAACAAGTCACTCCTGGAACAGAAATACATGTAAGGCCTAGTCTAGAAAGACAGTTCATAAATTTTAAAGCCAATGAAAATAGAAATAATGAATGAAGATGCATACATGTAGCTTAAAAACTTTCTCAACTGAAGGTCTTGTGTGACATAATATTTCTACAAATAAGAAATGTCTACACCAGGTTCTTTTACGTACCTGTACATGTGATCAGGATGTCGATTTGCTTGCAAACCATGTCAATCTTCACAACTCTAAAGCCATCCATGCTAAAGAAAAGGAATACAAACTTGTTAAAATGAGACAGACCATGAATAACTTACAATGAATTTAACTTGATGTTCAACTTTTCTAGTAGTGCATAAGACTGATTTGTCCTTCGAGCCTGTTTCTAGAACTCACTTATTGGCACCTGAGACATCACATCATATTAAACAATGCAACCTCAGCGAAATTAATCACATCAAGGTCACACTTAATTTATGACCTTAGTTCAGAATGTGTATTATTTTGTCTGTTACAGAATAAACACATGGCATTTAAAGTCCTTCACTAGACATGTATTGTCAGAGAAAATGAGCATACAGTGTAAACAATGATCTGGCACTCCAGTGGTTAAAAATCATGTACGACTTACAGTATTTATGCTTGGGTACATACCATGCCTGCAATGCACAGATGGGATCAATTTCTGCAACATAGACTATGGCACCCAGGCCTTTGAGAGCAGAACAGCAACCTTTACCAACCTGGTAAATAATGATACAAAATTTTGAATATCGTTTAAGCAAGAAAAGTGTCACCAGTCACCCCTTACATGTTTTGACCAGAAATGTATGGCATAATAAATGCGCAACAGATTGTGGAAAGGCATGGCATACAATTAAGTAGACTGAAGTCCCAAATTCAAGAAGAGAGGTTACTAACAATTCTTTTGTGTCTGAAGACCAACAATGTTTTCTTGCACACTTGACCTTGCTTAGGCCATGTGAATCCTATAGTAAGTTCTTTCAAACTGGATTGACTATAAATTATGGCCAAAGAGGTTGAAGGATATCTGTACCTCACCATATCCACACACAAGAACCTGCTTTCCACCAAACATTACATCTGTGGTTCTCTTTAAACTATCAACAGAGAGAGAGAACAAATTGTTACATTAAGTTGAACTTAAATGAAAGGATACACTGTATTGTAATATTGTAGTTTAGACGTGTTTAGACATACTCATTGCATTACAGAGTGAAATACCAGTAATGTAATTTGCGTCACCATCTGACAATCAGAGAATCAGATACTGTGGAACCTCCATATAATGATAAGCGAAGAGACTGGTAAAATATGTTTGCTATATCAAGGTTTCATTGTATCAAGGTTCTTTTCCATACATGTTACTATATTGCTGGTTGAAAAATATGTTTGTTATACTGAGGACTTAATTAAAAAGATAGAATAATGTTCATTAAATCAAGGTTCCACTTTATAATAATTATAGTTATATTATACAGATAATTGGTGTAACCAAAACTTACTTCAACTTGTGCTTGTGTTACAATTATTACTGCATTACATTTTAAAATTCAGTTTGAAGTGAGGCATAGAGGGTGCAAACAAAGAAAACTGAATGACCACATTTATTCATTCTCTTGTTTGTACTTCAAGACCTTGCCATCAAGCTGAATAGGCCATAATCATAATTATTCTCAGTACTGGACAGGAAATAGCTCACAACCGAGGCTAATGCGATCATGACATCAATCTCTATTTAATGATCTCCCCCAATGAGCCTCAAATGCATGTTAGTTCCGTCCAACACCAAGAATAAGCATACGCCCCTATTTTACTATATTAACTGTCAGGCCCAGGTTGTTTGAAAGGTGGATAACATTATCCACCGGATAAATCACTATCCAGCAGATAGCATTGTTTGTTTTGTTAAAACTTATCCACTGGATAGTGATTTATCCGGTGAATAGTGTTATCCAGTCGTTAACAACTCAGGACAGTAGTCTATTCTGAAACATACCTATCTAAGATTGATTCTCTACAGCAATACATGTTGTCAAACTTTGTCTGAAAACAAAAATGATAATCGTAGTTGGTCACCAAAAAATTGTTTTTTGACACCATGATTTACTTAATGATTTGCTATGCCAAAAAGAAAAATATTGTAAGAAAGAAACAAAAAGAGAGAAACTCACCTTGGTAACTGAATCATTAACATTCATGGCTGCAACTGTTAGTTTTCCTTGCTTGGAAAGCTGGTACAATCTAATATAAAAACAGAACAAGTTAAACAAAACATAAGATTGTGGTTGAAGTGCCTACACAGGCAACAGGGTTTTTATAGTTTTGGTAAATCCATGATGTTTAAAAAGTATTTTTAGAAAAAAGGTAGCTCCCCATGCACAGTTTTACCCTAAAAACATCTAGCTTTAACACTTCCTGCTTTGGCCATCCCAATAAAGTTGACTGTGAGTCAGTGCAAAAAAGTGTTTGAGCACTTTCAGGAATGGTGTCAGGAAAAGCAAAATCCCCTTAGTTCAGCTCACTGTTGTTTCAGTAAGGGTGAGGGGTTAAACAGTTAAGTACTGCAGTCATTAAGCAAGCAAGATAAATTCCAAAATCTTAGAGATGCTCCTGAAGTGATGCCACTTGTTACCACTTTTCATTATGCAGTCAACCTCATTGGGTATGTCCAAAGCAGAGACTTAAAACTCAATTTTGTGTAGAAAAAACATTGGAATCCAAATTCTAAAATGTTTTTAACATGTTGTAGAAATACCAGAATTACAAAACCCTCTTGGCTGTTTCTCTAGACACTTTAAACCCAAATCAAAGGGAACTGATCTACAGCTTAGGGTGATTACGTGTTGGCATAAATGTAGATCACATTGAATCATCATTTCACCTGTGAACTCCTGTCACACTTTCCTCCACTACTCCACGCAGTGTGTTGAAAGTACCGTTGAACTTCTTGTAGAGCAGATGAGTTGCATCACCGCCATCATCCAGGACCATGTTAGGTTGCCACTTATCAGATGTAATGCACTGCTCAATACACCACCAAAAGTCCTCCTCAGACTCTCCCTTCCATGCAAAGATGGGGTAACCTGGTAACCACAATAGACCCATGGCATTAATTAGAGTGCAGATACAGTACAATTTGCAGGATCTTTAAGATGGGGGAGAGGGTTTCACAACCAGATTGGCCTAATCAGCCATCTCTGGACACATCAAACCTGGTTATCCAACAAATGATGTTATGACCATCTTTAACTCCGAAGAATGAAGTGTACATTATGAAGTTAAGTTTTTCTTTTCAATTTAATGTTGCTACTTTTGACAGAAATTATAGTTATTTGTTTTATAATAAAACAATTAGATTATTCACAGTCTCTCAATTTCTATGCGTGATAATTGACTTGAGCTGTGCCCTCATCAACTTTCACACAATAGAAATCTCAAGCGCATAACCTAATTGTTTAATAGAAACACAAGTGGAAGTTTGGAAGAACTTAAAAAATGCTGTTCAAACATGTGCCAACAGGCAGGTGTTTCTACACCTTTTCTGGAGTTCTCCCAAACCTCTTCAAGCATTTTTATAACTCAATAGAAACATGAAGCACATGTTTTTTATTTCTTTAACATAAAAGATTTCTAAATAATCCACTGACCTGCTTCAGCCAAAGCAGCTGCAACTTCATTCTGTAGGAAAAGGTCAAATACATGTAATTGAATTTTGTTTCAGCGTCTACATTGTATCACGTGCAAGGTTTCCACTTACAGTAATATGTTACAATTATAAGCATTTCTTTTTCCCCCAACAAGGCCACTATCTAAGACAAATTACAAGGACTTCTTCTCACTACCCAATTTTAACATTAAGAGCCTAGGTCTTTTTGGCCAGGTTCCCCCCCCCCCCTGCTAATTAAGAACAGGGGAAACCTTTGTGGTGACCATACTAACAGGGTTCTAGGTTTGAATTCCTGCTGGTCATTACCGACATGGATCTAGCTATGATCACCATATAGATCAAATAAAAAAGAACTGAACATCATCTCATTAATCTATAACTAATTCTTCTATGGGGTTTCACAAAAAAAAAAATAAAATAAAAAAATATCTTCATTGGCCACTCCTCTAATGGGGCTTTTAAGGGACAATGGAAACAAATGGCGAAACAAATAACGCAACTAATAACGCAAATGAACATAACATGGTTAAAAATCTCAACTGGCAAGGGGCAGACCAGTTGGCTATTTACAAACGTGGCTGAGGAGTTGAACTAGGGTTTGCCAAGAACCAACTCCAGCTAAGTGATCAAAGCGGGACTTGAACACACAATCTCCAGATTTCGAGTCCAGCGCCCTAAGTAAGGGCTAAGCCACACTGTCTCCACAATGTCTCAAATTTTACGTAACATTACACAAGGACCCAGTCTACTGTCTTTGTCCTGGCTTCTTACATATAAAGTCGGTGGAGTGAACAATGAAAGCTTCAAACAGCTTACCTGCGTTGAGTAAATGTTACATGCAGACCAACGCACTTGGGCACCAAGGGCAATTAGAGTTTCTATAAGAACCTGAAAAATGTGCTAACTTTATATTGTATCATGATTATAAAATACAGAACATCATGAATCTGAGGAGTCAAAAACTTGATCCACAACAACTGATCATAGAAAAGCATTATACATGCATGCACCTTCCAAGAAAAACTTTTAATTAATTTCAGTTTTGAATTTTTTTTTACTTTACTAATTTCGTTACACAGACCAACCCCTTAACTAAAAGTCTACCTGATCAACTCCTACACTGGGATTGGAAGACTGTCATGCTCCTACAAAACTTGTTATCAAGTTTAAAAGTTTACTCACTGCGGCCTGCGCAGTTACATGGGTGCAACCGACAATTTTTGCCCCTTCTAATGGCTTGTCTGTGCAATTCCGCTTTCGTAAGAGCATGAGCCCAGGCATTTCTAAAAACAAAGAATTAAATAAGTCAATGTAAATATAACACTTATTAGCACAGTCCTGTCTATTCATTTCTAACCTATAAATTAAGAACTCATGGCAAAAACACTGATTAGAGTACATAAATTACTGGAATGAGACAGGTACAAGGTATACAATTTCAAGGTACCATTTGCATGGAATTCACTGTTTTATTCAAATACCGGTATTTCAGTTTTTTGGCTGCAAGGTAATTTCTGGAACACTGCGCAATGTAATGTCTGAACAATGTGGTCAAAATATAAAATGAAAAAATCCTGTCGTCTTCAGTCACGCAATGGTCCATTCTATTATTTTAACCACGCCATTTAATTATTGAAGACTTAATTATTAAATAAATTTCTAGGCTACAGATCATGTTAGGGAGGCTCTTGAAAATTGCTATGATTCTAGAAGTCCCATGCAAACAGCACACTAAGTTTAAATTATGTATGACAACATAAAACATCCCAAATCAATAGGCCAAAGTAAAGAATACCATACACACATAATTTGTGTAATGAAAAATGGACTTGCAACATTCCAACGTCATTCTATTTATGTGGTAGACAGGTGTACAGTATTCTTTATCCTTGACCAAAACTACTATATTCTATTTTTATTTTTACAAACTAATTACAGATGTAAAAATTCCTCTAAGAATGCATCCTTGCAAGATGTTATGACTGACACCCTGTGAACAGATGTTCTACAAATGTAGGTTGATTTAATGTTTTTGCAGAATAAGATCGACACACCAGGGCAAAAAACTACTAACTATGATATTATTGTAAAGGCAAAGAACAATTATATTTTGCTCTGAGAATTTTTCTAAACAATTTATTATGAAGAGCTATTTTCTTGTTTCACTTATTTGATGTTCAAAGTAGTACGTGTACAGATCAAAAATCAACTGAGTGATTGAAAAAAAAAGCTGCTTTCGAAAAACTGAAAAATTAACACAATAAAAAGAACGCTGTTCACAGGATACTTAGGTTATGTCGATACAGAAAGGTGCCCATACATGGAATATGAATGAAGATAATAATACTAGGCTGAAAATTGACATCAAGAACATTACATGGTAGGTTCACCACAATTCAACTCTGTTAGGTAACAACTGTTGTTAAATCATTAAGGAGATACGACTGAGTCCCTCAAAGACAATACAAAGTTCCGCTTGCCTTGTTCAGCTATTTCAATTTCCCTGCGACCAAAGTCAGCCAGCTTAATATTCTTAACACAAAAATCTGATCCACCACTGCTGTTTTTCTGCACATAGAAAATGGATGTATTACACTCTATGTTTTAACACTAATGATTAGAATGTTCTTGACATACAATTAATGAAGTTAAAAGAATGTAATGGTTTTCCAGCACTTTTACGGTAAGCAAGAAGTTTACTGACAGATACCAAGGAAGAAGTAAAATAAACTGATGTTATGACTTCGATTTTACACAATACATTGAAGAGGATGTAAAGATATGGGCAGAAATGTTGCAAATGGTTCTACACTAGCATTCTAATTTAGCACTGAAGCAAGGAGGCACAGAAATAGCTTGTAAATAAAATTTGCAGAAGAGCCTTTTTATTTAAAAGACTGATTATTGATCAGAAACATAACTCTATACTAAATATTCAGATGATTCAAACAGTTCTTTACTAGTGTAATAATCACCATATAAGAACTCTATAAACTTTTTCTTGATACAATTTTGAGGATACCACTTCCACTCCATCACATACAAACATCAAGTGACAGCTCACTTCACTATTTCCAGGAAATAGCCCTATCCACCTCGCTAGAGGTCACTGGAAACTGACCAGGCAAGAGGGAGGTTTCAAAAGCCATTGATCCAGAAGCTTTTAAAGGAAAGTATGAAGCTAAACTAGAATTTCCAGTGCAAGGAGAGGGGAGGGGTTCAAACCAGAAAACATACTGTGAGAGGGTTGTGGGCATTTCCTGGAACAAATTATTATTCAATGAAGTGCAAATAACTTATAAATTATACTGTCATCTTACATTAACGCCTTTAATTAATTATGAAATTATTTTAGTATAGGTTTAAGCCTATATATAAGATGTACACCTGAATGAAGTGCAAAATTTCAAGTAACTTCTCACAGTTATGCGAGTTACAATAGTGCTTACTAAATGTAACTTTAAAAAGAGAAAGAATTATACTGCAAAGATATTAAGCTGTAGTCACAGACCTTACAAAAGTAGTTTCAAAACAATTTAACCTTTACTTCAAATCAGATTTTTTGGAGTTAATATTACAAATAAGGATTATTTTATGAAATTAAAGAGTTAAGACTTATCCCAAAACAGCTGTCTTTAGCGAAACTGAGAATGTTTTGCAATTCTATGTTATTTCTACAAATAATAGTCAAGTCACTCCCAGAGGTTTTCTTTCTTCCATTTCCATCCCAATCTGAATCACATTTGATCAACAAAATAGAGACAAAGAGAATAAAAACATGTTTTTGCCTCACTAAAAGAAACAAAACCTCTAGCAGCAACATATTGCAAAATCATTCAAGCTACAAGAATTTAAATCACTTTGTGTAACGTCTAATCAACTGTGACAGTTTACATAGTTTCATATTAGCCACGAAGCCAAAGTCCAATGAATTTACTACTCATTAGCATTAACTTAGAAGCCCTGATCATGCTCTGACTCACAAATACTTAATTTAATCTTTCAAAGTAGTGAGGTATCTGTAATATACCCTAATCAGGAAGGTTGAAGAGTGAGCCTTCCGTTGGTCAAACAAAGTTCGGGTCTTTTAATTTGATAATTTACTCAAGTTGGTTTAAAAGCGGCCTTACGTAATACCATGACGTCAGGTATTGCTTAATAGTTTAGGTGTCACACTTGAAGTCGGCTAAGAAGCGCTCCAAAATTGTCTGGAAATCGCTTTGATATTTCGACAAAGGAAAGCATTGTGTATTTTATAGGCACTAAAACTTGCAGTAGTGAAGCTTTTACAAAGTTACCTTAAAATAATACATCTGCAACAATTTTAATTTATTAGTTCTACCAGTGTCACGATTCGATTTACATTTTTTCCTCGATCGTCAAGATCTTTTTCTTGAATCACTGTTATTTAAACCAATACCACTCCAGTTTGGTGCATGTAGGAAATGAGTCACAAAAACGCACACACACTAAGAGTTCTTCACAATACAAAAGCAATATTCGACCACACGAATCAAATTGACAAAACTCACTCGTCCATGTACAAATTTTATGAATATGTTATTAGCAAGAAGCCGGCCATTAGAAGTGAAGTTGAAGGCTAAGCAGAGGCGAAGAAAAGCAGAGCTAGAGGAAGTAAATTATGATTTAGACTGAAATAAACTTGACTACAGACCTGAGATCTTTCCCTTGGAGACACATCGTCTTCGTCCGAGGAGTAACTATCGGAATAGCTAGCTGTAACGAGAGGGCGAATATCGCACGAGTAAATAACATGAGCTAAAAACAAGTTATTATTTTAAAAAAATATTTCATCACCAAGGAAAGGGTTCACGACAAGAGATAACCTACTAAACCAAAACAATGTCATAGTAAATCAAAGCACAGCTCTAACGAGATTAAAATTAGAAAATAAAAGTAAAGGACAGGCGATGAAATACAACCATGGAGAAGTACAAACACAGAACAACTGCGTCGAAATCAACCCTGAAGGATGAAAAAATTCAAAGACCGAAATTGCAAGCGGTATTAAAGCCCCGCCAAGGAACTCAAACAAGTCAGTTGACGGTGTAAATAGCATGCTTGCTTCACCTGAGCTCCCATAACTATCGGTCGATGACACCGAAATTGAGCGCCTTCGAAGGCGAGGGGGTCGTCTCGACATGCTTTCAGAAAAGCTTAATCCCTAGGGAATAAACGCAGCAAAATCAGCATCACTCATCAAAGCGCATTGAAAAATGTTAAACACGAGCGGCAAAAACCTCTAAAGCCTTGAGATGAGGCGGCCTTTGTGCTGCAGCCGCAGATTTTTGGACACGATGATCACCTTCCGAAGCCGCCATGATTAAATATACTGTATAGTAAATGGCCTACACAGCAGCGTGGGGTCGAGGCGACCAATCACACAACAGGACAAAACGGAAAAAAAAATTCCCGTCCAGTGGGTTCGTCACATCCCGGTTCCTGACGTTGTTATAAAGCGAACAGGTATCAACCCGATGCCACAGTAAAAATAATTTGGAGAGATCACAAAAACTTCATTTGAGCACCTGGCGGCTAAAAGCGGAATAGTGGCTTTGTTTCTGAAGCATGTCCCGGAGGATGTGTACAACGGTACATAGTCCGCTGTCTGCTACCAGAAGTGACGTCAAGTCAATAGACAGGAACCGCCATTGGGTATAAAAGGAAACTGATTTCTCTGTAAAAGGAAGTTTCTTTTAACAGTCTTGTGAAACATAGCCTAAAATAAGACAAGGGTTCTGCTTAGAGCGTTCGGCATGTCAAACAAATTTACTTTAAACGCACGTGTAATTGAAAGCAAGTCCACGTGGTTTGGCGCTGCACCAAGGAAACTTCGAAGCATTCAGAAAAACGATAATATTACGATTGGGAGTATTTTCCAAGATAACAGTCCCGTTGGCAAGTAGGGTATAAAATATTGCAAATATAAAAAGTCCAAAATTTTAATGGCAATCTTTGGAATGGAACTGAAAAAAAAACACTAATACGTTTTCATTTAGTAAGGGTTGCACTTTTTATTCGTTTCTGATGAATCTCAATCTTAACTGTCGATCGTAAAAGGCGTCGAAACGGTCCCAAGACTGTAGACTTTTGAGTCTTTCTAAATCTACTGTCTACAAGAAACCAGCACTAGCTAAAAATTGGCAGGATTAGGGTCCAATGTTCATGATTTGCAAGAAATCATGATGATAAATTGGTCCAAGTAGGTGGCCGTTGTAGTTAATATGAAAATTAAGTCAAAATGTTGACATTAAATGACATTATCAGCGTGGTTCGTTTCTAATTTCGTGGGCGTCATGACGAAGAAAATGATATTTTGGGACATTCTTGGCACAAAAATAAAAATGGAACAAAAATGGATGTCTTATGAAAGTGTTGTGGATATGAACGAAATTTTTTTTTCAGTTTTTCGTTTTGTCAATCAAGGCAAGAGTCTGTGTGATTCTGACGCTTATTCTGTTGTCCAAGGGAACAAGGGAATTTTGAGCCTGTCTCAGTGAGCCTCACAATTCTTACAACAGAAGGCTCAGTGACTTTTTGCATCAAAACAGAGAAAATGAAGTCTCTTGATCAAAAGAAATATATGATATATATTGACAATTATTTACAGCAATCTGGGGGATATGATCTTTTTACTTAGGAAAGGGGATTGCAAATGTTTTCGGTTGATTTTCGTTCGTAAAAAAATGTCTTATGATTTTAGGTGTTTTTGCGATCATACTAAACTTGGGTTGAATACGTTGCAAGCCCTTCTTCACTAAAAATTGAAAATCTTGGCTTATTTTTGTGTGTCGCTGATCTCGGTTTTGTTCTTGTTTTTCTGTCTGTCTGTTTGTTTGTTTTTTGTGATTTATCTTTCAAATGTTTAAAAACTTTCCCTCCTTTTTTAGTCATAGATGTACATGTATTGTCGTCTTTTTTAAACGTGATAAGAAGTAGTTATTTACGTTTGAGAGACCAGAATGATTTCTCGCTTCTTGTTTATTTTAAAAGCAAAATGAACTTCAAATTGTTCAGGAGGGATTGTGGGATAAGCAAACAGAGAACTCTCCCTAGTTTTCTCGGGCTACATTGCGGTTAAACCAATGCGCGTCCCATAAGAAAATTAACACTGTGAAAAAAGGCAAAATCAGGCCATAATCATTTAACCAAAATCTATCGAGCCACATTCAACCGAAATTGGGCCTAAAATAGCTTAAAATAGTCTCTTTTCCTGCGCGCCTGGGTTCAACCTATACAGCGAATGGAGAATACAGGGACTGGACTGAAAACAAACTGGCAGAACTTTGAACGAATGTTAAATTTCTAAAATGAGCGAGAGAAATGATATCCGCGCCCCCCATCCTGGTATGCCAGCAAAATAACCAGGATTTGCAGCCAGGTTTAAAGCTTAAAAAAAGAATGACAAAATTTCCGTGAATATTCTTCATTCTTCATTCGTTACATTCGAAGAACTTGTTCAGCTCAGCTGATGTTACAAACTTCAAACGCCACAGTTCTATAACAAAGTCAAGTCTAGAAACATGCATGATAATTTGCATGTTCTTTTGTTATTATTAACGTAGTGTAAACGACAGCCAAGCTTCAAGTGTAAGCTGTTTAGATTGTTTAAGTTTTGTTGACGTCAGATCCAGGTTCAATATTTATACTTATGGGGCCGCCTCGTTCCAAGGCTCTCCCCTGCCTGGGAACGAGGTTGCTGAAGGGCAGTGATACCTCTAGAAAATCTTACCGGTAAGAACTTTCAAACTAGTAAAAGTCTACCCCTGGAACGTAAATCTCGTTTTGGTGCGATTCCTCCTTCTCGGAACTTGGATTTTTGGTGAAGGGCCCTCAAATCTAGAATTTAATCTTTAGCCGTGTGTGCCAAGTAAGGCCAATCCTTGTGAACGCGGAAGTCAGTAGCTATCACAAGTTAATACAGGAAACACGATCCAAAGTGTCGTAAATGTCAAAGCACTTGATTGTCAAATCTCTGCTTCATATGCTCATATTATGTATTCTAAAAACAGAACTAAAAGAGTAGAATAAACTTGCCTGCTGTCGTCTTGTTAGTTTTCATTTCGGGTCACGATTGTGTGATGCGATGCACGTGGACAGCATGACATCAACTAGACAATGGTGTAATGCGATAGCGATCGATGCGACGTCGCGACAATCAAATATTTAATCGGAGGTCAACGGAAGTACATCGCATCACACAATAGTGGCGCAGAATGAAAACTGACAAGACGACAATAGGCACGTATGGGTTCCCTATGCGTGCGCCGGTCCGAATTCGGGTGCATTCGGGTGCATTCGGCAGGCCCTCCGAATTTTTTACTTTTTCCGTAGTGGAACATAACTAAATAACTAAACAGCAATCCGCGCAGCATTGCAAACACGGAAAGCAAGTTCTGGTGTTAGCTTCGGTTGAGTAATGAACTTGGCGACAGCAGCCGTATAAAAAGCTGGGAATAAATCCTGACAGCTCTGATCTACTTTTGTTTTTAGACCAGAAAAGTTAAAAGAAAGAGGAAAGAGAATTATACAGATCGTCGTGTTTGGGTTACAAAATTGATAAGCGGAATAGAATGCGCGAAATGGTTGATAGATGTGCCGTACAATTCATGAGCGCAATTTTATTGCTGCTGTTGTTGGTACCAGCAATGCAACATGACTAGACGGCAATTCCTATGGTCCGATAAAATTGCGTGCGCATACAAATTTGTACTGAACAAGTTTAGGAATGGACACAAGGTGAAAATGAGACCGTCAAATGCAATGTCACTGTGTTTATAGCACGGTCATCCCGAGATGTAAAGAAGGGGAATGGAACAAGCATATAAAAAGACCAGTGTAGCAAATCGTAAATAAAATAAATATCAAGGGGCGCACGCAGTATTTTTAGAATACATTCCAAACGTGTTATTGCAACGCGTGCGCTTTTAAGAAATAAGAACGTTAAAACATTTTATCAATAATTTTGAGGGTTGGAGTATAAGGTAGTTGGAGCATGACGATTTATTTCAAATAACTCGGCTGGAATTTTTTCTTTTGAAAAAACATGGCTAAGTTGGCGTAAATTCTCTTGAATTTTTTTTTTTTTCGGTTTGCAAATTGTCATCTTTCGTATATGATTAGGACATACCAACATCGTTCAACCCATACGTAACCGCATAGCAGTATAGAATTAGCCGACCCAGGATGAATATTTTTATTTTTTTTTTGGGCGACATTTTAGAGTGAAAATGTTCGTGTGAATATCTGTAGATTATAGAACCACAAAGTGGACTACGATGAACCAACGTGAGATTATCTATTCTAATTATGTTCTGCACGTCCTTGTAAACTTACTATTTTTTTTACAAACAGTAAACACAACAAATAAGTAAGAGTACCGCTGGCAGAAAGCCACACATTAGCGTCCGGTCGCTTATAATCCCCAAATGAATTGTTGTTGGCAGAAACACCGCTTCACTATTAAATAACAATAACATTTCTGTTTACATGGAGAAAGCCAAAACTTCGAATCCTTACGAGAACTATAAATTTTAATAAACAGCGCTAGTTTTTTTCCAAATCATTCACGAATTCTACCTTTTAGGGTTGTATTTATTTTACAGTGTGAATTCGAATTTCTTAATCATAAGAAAGGCCACTTTAGAGGTTAAAAAAGTGATCGAGATTTTTTGAAGTAGTATATAAAAGTTACTAATGAATAGTCCGTTGATCTGACACTGAACAAAATTTGCCATGCTGTGTGGCAACATCGGGCCCCCTTAACGGGAACCGGGACATTTCCTTTTTTACAAGTGTTTGTTTGTGACGGAGGGGGACGGAGGGGGGCGAAGGGGAGTGGAGTGGTGGCTGAAGGCAGAGTTGTAAGCGTGAAGAAAGGCAGAATATATATAATTCACATATGGAAAACTGTTTTTTTTACGCCGTATTGGATCAAGTGCTTCTGTCGCCTGGAAATATAGCAATGTATTGACAAATATTTAACCGATTACCAAACCTTTGCACGCTTGCAAAGTTTCTCGCCCCGCCCACTAAAATGAATGAACGGCGTTTAAGAAATTCCCTTAATTTTCCAGTAACTGTGCAGAACCAGTAGGAAAAAATCGTTACACCGCACAGCTTTTCTTGAGAGACCTTTATCAGTTGCAATCGTTTGCTTTACTTCAATATTTCTTTCGTAAGCTATATTCAGTGTCTAGTTCTAAAGCTTTCTACAGGTGGTTGTATTGAGAGAGGCACGGCCGTAGAACGTTTAGTTATATCAGTATGACGCAAACTCGCTCTTCAAAACTGCAGTTGCAATACAACTTTATCTCCTAAATTTGTCTAAGAGTTAAAGTATACGTATGGCTAATATTGAAATTCTATTAGGCCAAAGCTTAACTGTACCTATATACTGTCTCTTCTCAGGCGCTAATAAAGGATTCTCAATGTCGGGTCTTGTTTGGGAGGGGGACTTCGGAACTATTGTTGCCTTGCCCAAAACTGAGACGCCTTCTGTCGCAATTTTGAGCGTTTCATTTTTACAAAGAAATTGTTCAATAGTTACAGGATATTTTCTTTTGTACGACTACAACTTCACCAGTTTCAGCGTAGAGGAAAGTTAATGAACGAAGGAATCTAAAAAGTGCATTGGTGATGTTCAACTCCTGTGCAAATCATTTCTATTTTGGGAGTCTCAGGAATGGGAATATCAACAGATTTTCGTCATACATCGGGCAGCGCTACTCTAGGGCGTCAGAAACGCGTGTTTGACATTTGCCTAGTGCTGTGCCTCTGACTTTTGTATCAAAACAGAATGGCGTGACAGCCTGGTAAAATTTCCAAGTTATGTTTTGGTTATTGTACGTAAGTCGAGACATGTTGATTTAATCTTTTTGTTATAAAGTAAATTTTCGTGCTGCAGAGCACGGCCACATCAGTGGAATGATCCTGGCTAGGCCACGCGCGATTCTTTCACGCAGGAAAGCGACTTAATGCTCTTTTGAAGCAACAACATGACGCCATTAGAAACCAAACACGTGATTACTGAGGCATTCTTTACTATATTACAGCTGGGGATGGAGGAAAAAACAAATAAAAAAAAGATCTGATCAGGTTAGGACAGGTTATTGCAAACCATGTTACATAATTTCCAATACTTTGCATCACTGCAACGATTTAATCGCTTTTAAAAGGAAGGCACTTTTGGCGATTTGCACGCCATGAAGCCAATACTGATAAATGCTGGGTCACCTCTTGTGATGTCTTTCTTTTCTTTTTTCTTTTTTTTTCAAGCAAACTGCAAAAAGCAATCTACAACGTCAAAGGAGCAGGCCTGGTCCCGGAGCCGCCGTGAAAGGAAAATTCGGGCCTCCAGCAGTGTTCCGCATAACGTGTGGTAGCATTTTTAGCTTTGTTTTAAAGGACCACTCAAGAATTCTGAAGGATAATCAGGTCAAGGTCGACAAATGGTTATGTAAGAAGCACATGAACACGTCACATACGTTTTTCACGTGTTACCCATGACGAACGCGCGTGACAAACGTCGTGCTGTTCCACGCGAGACAACGCTCGTGAAAAAAACTCCGCAGTCCATACAGTTACTCTATTTTATTTAACCAGCGGAAAAAAAAATTGCGCCGCAAATACAGCGACAGCGAAGAGCAGTTGAAAAAGTTTTCGTCCAATATTTATCTCGGTTTCCTTGCGATAATATATATTGCCGAGTCGGATACGCCATCTCCATTATTAAGTAAAGTTTTCATTTCGTCGAACTTCGTTTGAAGTTTTGTTTATACACAAGTTTCTTCATTTAATCGAAGGAAATCACATCGCACAGACAAATGGCACGCGAACTACTGGGTAATAACATTTATCTCGTTTTTGCGGGTTGCTTGTCACGTCATGTAAACATGAACATCTAATCGTGGCAGTCGAAAAGCCAGGAACTAGCGATCCATGAGATTAAAAATAGGCCTTGAGCGGCAATCACGAATATTCCCGTCTCCAACAACGTCACTTTGGACCCGCTATTCACTTTATGTTGTTTCGCGCGGTGAGAAATATCGGAACTTTTCAGAGTCACGCAATGTTAAATGCCTAATTTGCATAAGTGCGATAGTCCGTAATAACAAAACATTTAATTTAGATGGAGATGAGGACGCCGATTTCAAGGAATATGAGGTTTTCTCTACGCTTTGGTCGATGATATCCAAATTAGCCTAACAAAACGCGTGGATTTAAATGAAATCGTTGCGGTTAGCCAGCGAAGGGGAATATCGAAAGTACATCACACGTATATAGCGCGTACGTATGAAACAAAAATAGCAAAGCAAACTGTAAAACCTATATTAAACAACATGTGAAAAAACAAGGATAAAACTAATATACAAAATTATGGTTTTAAAGTATAATATTGCCAAAGAGTAGTTCAGTTCATATCTGTACTTCAGTCTGTGTGTCTGGCTCCGGTTAACAGAACGTCGACGCGCAATGGATTCCTATTTTTAATTGAAAAACCACCTTAACAGAAGGTTGGAACTTTAAATCCCACAAGAACTGATTTTATTCAGGCCAGAAGCTAGAATGTTCGAACATGAACGACGTCTTTTGTTTGGAAAATTTAAATACGATTACTCGGCCCCCTACTAATTGAGGGTTTTTTTAAGCAAAATTCCCAAGACAATCACAACTTGCAAGTCAGCTATGGTCACGCAAGTGGAACCGGCGTATTTGCATAAAGAGAGATATGTACTACAAATGTTTCTAAATGAAAGACGAGAAGTGAGCGCTAATCACTGTGAATTCAAGTACAGTGGCCTTTTTGAACGTTTTGTGTCAACACTATTCAAATAAAGTTAAACTGCTCGACGTGGTAGTAAATAAATTCATCATGCGTTCAGTCGCACCTGAGAACTAGAACGCGACGACAGCACAGTGGTTGTAATACTGTTTGAAACATTTTAATACCTTGAACAGTCCACACAGCCACAGTGAAAGTAAATTTAGATCTTAAGTGTGACCTCAGAGTAAAAGTTAAAGTGTCAGACACTTTTATTTATATTATCAGCTGTAAAAAATAGAAAATAAATACAAATTCATTTTACAAACCTGAGCTGTCGATAGAACTGCTTCTCGACATAGACCGGTAGGACCCATATGAATTCTGAGTTTTAATGTACTGAAATAAAAGGATCAATACAAATTTCAAAATCACTGAAGAAAATTCTAAGTTTTTTCAGATATACGTACCGATTACTGCCTTCGATGTTCGTGACATTTGAAGAGATTCCGGTAGTGGTTCTTACTACATTACAATGGGTTCCTTTCTGAAAAGACTATTTCCTCTCTTCATGACTATTTACAGGAAATTGATCTTAACTGTCGTTCGGCTCTCGATTTTTTTTCAAATCTTGAATGTTTTAAACCAAACTTTACCACTGACGGCTACGGTATTTAGCTTAAACAGGTACATAAAACGCCTCTGAAATATTTCTTAGCTTAGAGTTAGAAAAATTAAAATAGCAGACGATGTAATTAGGAAAAGATTCAACACCCAGGATTTCGAGGAGTAACGGTGCGATATTTTGTTAAAATGCCAATAGATTTTAGAAGCGATTGAGAGAAATGAATTAATTGAAACGCGAACTTCAAACCTCCGTTCTCCTCTCTCTGGCTAGCGTGAGCCGATGTCGTGAAATACCGGATCACATCATTTCTACTCTCGGCCGGATGTCGGTAAAAAATTACAGTGAAAATCCAAATAACTCACTCTTTTTTTCTCCTCAGGCTCAGGTTTATTCGCCTTGGCTGAGTAGGACTGAATTGCAAACGAATTTTTCCGATTCCACATCGACATCTTGAAAGCACTAATCAAGGTCTTCAACAAAGGTCGCGGCGACGAAGCCCTACCGGCATCATGTATATTTCATACCTGTTTTGAGTTTCAGTTTCCTTTTATAATGCATTATAATGGTTTGCCAACCAGCTTCTGTATTGTCTCGTGACGTTGACGTTGCCTTGGTAACTAAGAGCCTTGCAGTATATCGGAAGAGGACAAAAAACAGAAACTATTGCGCCACGATACAACAATTGAAAAACCTAATTTTTGAAGGTCTAAATGGAAGTCATTTATAGTACGTCATCCGTTTATTGTACTACAACCTGTTCGCGTATTGTTTGTCTTTTTTTAATAAAAAGGGGAATTCTGAATACTAAAGGATTTATAACTGGGGACCCGATTTCTGTCCAAAGGTGCTATATATTTGTTATTTCCTATCCTAAATAGTTGTTTCCAATTTTCAACATTGACCCTAGCATCAGAATGGCCGAAATAGCTTATACAAGAGGCTATCACCAAGCCACTTGTCTACAATGAAAATATCGTGAACTTTGAAGCCATTTAGGACATATAGATATTAAGTTGGTCGTCCTTTCAATCAAGGGTACTAGCCGAATGATATTGAGGTATTATGGACAAGACAAATCCTGTTGAGTCTACCTCAATCGGGCGACTAAAGGGCGATCAATCATTCACTCTTGAACGATTGAGCTGTTGGTAAAAGATCACGAGATGGTTTTGCATCACTTTTACCACTGCTGCTTAAGTGCAAGCTTTAAACTACGGGCCTCGCAGCAAAAAGTAAAGGTGTTGCGAGTTCAAGAATGCACTGAGGTACCAAAAAACCTCTTCAGTCACTCAGGTCATAAAGTCAATATTAATAATTCAACATTTTGAAATCCTTTCAGAGATGGGGTTTGTAAGATCAACATAATTTACGATCGCAAATAATATTTCACTCGAGATTATTTCTACCATATTCAGCAGACGAAAAGTCTGCCAGCCACAATTTTTCTTGGGGATCAAGTCTGAAGATCAGAAAATCATACAGATTCCTTTTGCAGCTGACGTTTTGATTTGGCCATGCAAGGTGTATCTATTTTTTAGTCTTGTTGGTAGTATTGCTCTGATTTTCAGGAAAACAAAACATAAAAATGTCGAATATTGGTCTTGAAGTCGCATTTAACAGAAAAAAGGTCACTGTTGATAACAAAGGGACAACAAAATTAACCTCTGCAAGATTGCATCTCACAGTAATTGCATGGTCGGTTAAATACTCGAGTTCAACATGAATTTTATTTCCTGCCGCACGCATCACGAGAATATGTTCACATAAATCATTTTTATCATTCAGTTAATTTATTTGGTACAAAAATAGCAATAAATAAAATTAAAGAGAACAACCATACAGAAAAAGCCTAGAGAGAAACTACTGAAAAGCAGAAAACATCTATATTTATTTACCATTCAGAACTCTTAAACTGTGATCAGCGCATGGATCACTGTACTTTTCTTTTGCTACAAAAGGAAACAAAACAGGCCAAAAAAAATCAAAATGTAAAATGTCGATAAGCTTCCTCCTCCCCTTCCAAAAAAAAAACTACGAAAAGGCCCCATTGTGAAAGCCTTCCTTCAAGTCTTTGACGCGAAATTCCGTCTGTCAGAGAATGCCCTTCCGAGTATATAATAAGCCCTCTGAATTCAAAGACCTTTGAACAAAAATATGCTCAGTACTTACCACCGGAATTTTACTGTTAATCGCAAACAAGGCCAATTCTATAGGAAAAAAATCTAGGGTTGGGGGGAGGTTACTCTACAAGTTCCGGTCTACGAGGAATTTCCGCCCCGAAGTTCAACCCCGTATACCATTTTGAGGTATCCCCCTCAGTTAACCGTTAATTGAAAAGGTACTACTTTATAACCAGCCTGCAGTATTATAAATAAATCGCCAAAAGGGAAATTCTCTTATCATTTTCATGTAGTGCCTAATTAATGAGATGATACAGCCTTAAGGTTTGTCTATTCAAATTATTTTAATAGCTTTGGCCCTTTACAATGAAGACATGACAGATTGCCCTCCCTTATCATATACCTCAACTTGTGAAATCCTACTCTTTTATATACCCTAGAAGACTGAAAACAGTATCCATTTCGGGCGGAACCTCCTTGTATAGGCCATTATGCAGAGAATGCCCCCCCTCATCCTAGGGGGGTTAAAAAGCAAATTCTGTCGGGCGTCTGGGAAGGATTGCTTCTGCAGTCAGCTAGCATATTGCCAGTGTTTGTCTGTGGGAGCTCACCCGAAAGGCCTCTGTAATTTAAAAACGCTGACTCGACGGCTTGAGCACTACATTAGATTATCATTAAAAATCTTGTTTTTTCAAAGGATACACGTTTCATTCCTTACTACGTATCCATTATCAAAACGTGTTAATCAAAATAAATTCTCGACTCCATCCAGAAACGTTGGCTTGAGCGAGCGAGACAACTTGGATCGAGAATGCAACACGATGCAAACCCACGTGGTAAACAAGTGCGGCCACGTGCGCGGCAAGTCGTCTTTGCTTCTCGACTAATTTACTGCAATAGTGAAAAAATATTGCTTTAATATATTTTTGGATATGGTTCTTCTCAGTTTGCTTGGCATACGTAGATGAGATAATTAAGCTGCGGTTGTCTTACGGTCATAGACTGACTCACGTAACACCACGCAACCTCGTTCCCAAGAATTTGGACATTGGAAACGAGGTTAACGAAACAATCACTCCAATAGCCAATTCGAAAACTTGTTGATTAATTGGTTTTAGAGAAAAACGTTCCTTGCTTTTCTTGATTACCGAAAGCTCACAATTAAAGCTCCATTTCTGATATTATTCACAAATCGTAACTTTTCAAGGGTTTTCTAACCACTGAGGCGTTTTTATATTACAGAGGGATTGCTCATAAAGAACGTAGTACTTGAAACTTGACGTCAACGCGAATAATTT
>OMLO01000124.1_pt1 | contig 38171 bp, 26 predicted proteins | sample 1674811 | NCBI WGS metagenome assembly OMLO01 (sample SAMN06265003, study PRJEB25207) | coral metagenome | isolation source: Coral host | place: Mexico:La Bocana,Puerto Morelos, Mexico | collected 2008-11-13
AACAAATATTACAAATAGAACAGAAATTTTGTTAAGAATCCCAACTGGTAGGAGGCTGACCAGCTGGCTATTTACAACGCGTGGAGGAGTTGAATTCGGGACCACCGAAGACAAATCCATCCAGTGGCAGGGAGCAGGACTTGAACCAGGGACCTCCGGATTACAAGTCCAGCGCCCTAACCACTCAGTAGGCCACGCTTGCCTCCTTACGTTCTCGTTCATTGCTGCATATACCTGCTACGCGGACTACCTTTAAATTTGCCACCTTCCTGGTTATTAAAACAAAATTATTGTCGGCAGGAGGCCTTCCTCCTGTTGTCAGTTAATTTTATATTGTAGCAAAGAGCGTCAGTGCTTCTTCCAGTGATTATGGACAGCAGTTCCATTGCCGCAATATCGCAGGAAGCTTTTCCCAGTTCCAGGGAATTCATAGACGTAGAAATGTCTACATCGACGGACCAAAATTTGTTGTTTGAAGTAACAGCAATCATCAAGCCAGTGAAAACAGACTTCTCTGAGCACTGCGCCTTCGGATAGAGCAGGATAACCATCCTTCAGCCAGCCCGTGGCGTGCGTGCCACAGTGAAACAACTTGACGCATTTATTTGCCATCTCAAGTCCTATCGGGACAAGAAAGGTCACAGGAATGGAAGTTCGGGGGAGGTACTATGTAAATCTTTGCTTTGGAGTGTGCCTCTGGGACACTGAGGCACCAAAAACCCCTAGTCTATCCTAGCCTCTATTGGCTATTTTCGATGCAGAAAGTTAATCACTATCTTAGTCCAACGTAACGCTAACTAAACCAATATCCTGCAATCACCTCCGAGTTTCAATTTCTATTTTAGTACCCTGGATTAAAAGCCCAGGCCACATATACACTGGCCTCGTTTCCGTTAAATGGCCTCCTTTTCTTGACCAAAATTATCAGATTCCTATACCCTATCCCAGACTAAATGGCCTGAAAACCACACCCTTCACATCGGCACATACCCATATAGCTTTTGTATGGGACTGTGCACTCGCACCACCCCACCTCCAGGAATGGCAGCGGAAAAATAAGTGAATTGTCGTAAACTGCTGCAAATCTAATTGTTGTATAGCATTACATTGAAAAAAAGAAAAGAGGCTTTAATTAAGCGACATGAAACACAAAGCAAGTTATTTTATAGTTCTCATTACAACTGAGACGTCTTTGAACATGCCGCAATTGTTAATGGAACAAGCACTTTAACAGGGGGTAGGGGAGTATTTTAGAGCTAAAGTCTGAACAGACGCCCATGGGTTATGAAGGAACTTACTACTGAAAGTCTTTTTTCATGACATTTAAGGACGCTTTTGAGGACACGAGGAGGGGATAACAAGGCCAGTTACTCACCCGCCTCGCCTTCAAACCTGTACCATCCAGGAGTAAGTCCAATGTCAGTGAGAGAAACAAAAGGGTCATAAAATCCCTGTGCTCTGTTCATGGCATCTAGCACTCTGTGATTCCTGCACTCATGGGGAGCTGCATATTCAAGATGATGAACGTATTATAATCAGAATTCCAGACACTTTTCACGTGGGAGTGAAAAGAGCTATTCAGCCTGTCTGTTGATCTGTCGATCAGTCAAAACGTTTTCTGTCAGTCGGTCAGTCAGTCAGTCAGTGCATGCAGCAGCAGCTAGTCAACCCTATTAAGTGGTGCAACTGTCATTAACACCGTCAGTCAGTCAGTCAGTCAGTCAGTCAGTCAGACGGTCGGTTATTCTGCAATTCAGTGAGTACGTGAATCAGTATCTGAGTCAGTTAGTGTGTGAGTCAGGCAGCCAACTAGTAAGTCGACCATCCAGTTGGTCATATAATCGGCAAATCTGTTTGTCGGTGAGCCAGTAAGTAAGTGAATCAGCACATCGAAATGTCACTCCGTTACTTTGTCACTAATAGATTCAGTCAGTCAGGTAGTGGATAAGTTATAATCAGTGATCACTCTACTAGCTTCAAGAACGTACCTTCCACAATACTAGAGCTAGTTTCCTTTACGGCGTCCCCGCAATACCTCAACGGACACTTGGGTGGAGGCTTCAACTGGTATACCATGAAATTTCCACAGTTCCTGACATTAATAAATACCCACTCCTTACAGCACTCTCCTTCAAGATGAAAGCACACTCTTCGGCTCACCCTCCCATCCTGGGGCAAAGGATGGTCGCCGTCCAGCCAGCCAGGACCGTACGCCCCGCAATGAAACTTGGCCACACATTTCGTGGGCATCATGCGACCAGCCTGCTCCGTAAACCTGTACCAGCCGAGCTGTAACTGCTTATCACATCTCTCGACAGTAAAATCGTAGTAGGTTATGCTGCGATATGCACTGGTTAATTTAGTATACTGAGTGCATTCGTCCACGTCAACGGCAGCTGCAGAGGCGAGAAGATTAAGGTTAACAGTCAGAATAAATAAAAAAAAAACAAGAAAAAAAGCCGGGAAAACCACGCAAAGTTTGAATGAATAGTTTTTGCTGGCGTTGACTGAATATTTATTCGTGTACTTCACTTCGCAAAAGGAAATATTTTTTCGTGAAAGCGGCGAAAGGTAAGAACAAAAATTAAGCAGTAACACTAGAAATTGCACATCACGAATTTAGCCTACAACAACTGGATTATGTTTACTGTAGGTAGTGTCGGTCGACAGTATCGGTTGGCACTTGGTTGACACTATCGGTCGACACTCGGCCGATATGTCAGCCGAATGTTGGTCGAATATCGGCCGAGTGCCGGTCGAGTATCGGTCCACCATCGGTCCACTATCGGTCGATATATCGACTAATACTCGACCGACACTCGGTCGATATCTTTCTTTTGAGCGTCCATTTATCGGCCGATAGTGCCGGTGATGTGTCGGTAAACTGTCGGTGAACTATCGGCTAGCTATCGGTCGACTATCGGTGAACTATCGGCGAGCTTTCTTCGATGTAGCGTTGTGGTGGTACAGTAAAACAGGTAGTAGCTAGTGGTTTTAAATGATTCGCAACTTTTATCCATATGCGCATGGGATCCACAGGGATAACATATACGTTTGGACACCATTCAATGATGGAAATCATTTAGATTACGCACCTTCCAGTAGGAGGCACTTTCCATTTGGTGACATATTAAGACAATCATAGGTGTCCACTTAGTTTTTGTTAATTATTCTTGTGTTATTTACTGATATGATAAGCAAGAAAAATGATAAGCCCGAATGATAAGGATGATTGATTACGATCAGGCGGGTAGCGTTGTCATAAATTACTGAGAACAAATTAATTATCATGTCTATATGAAAGTGATCGTGGCTATTTGCACTTGATATTCTGAGAAACACTGTAGGCCACTCACATTAGAAAAAATGGCTTTCCTCCTGAAAATCGTGTTAGACAAAGATAATAAACGAAACTTAACACAGACTATATTGACATAAATATCAGAAAAGCTTGCGCAAATTAAAAGTTAAACATGCATGTAAATTCTAGGAGACTAAGTTGGTTGATTTCACCTATCCTCATTCTTCTCTGCAAGAAGTATACTCTACATTTTTACGGATGGTTTTTATTTTGTTTATCAAATTTGAGTCGACGCCTCCATTAGTGTATGGACGCATTAATTACATTTTCTGGCCTTGTAAGGAGTATAATGACTATACGGTTACCTAGATCGCGCAGGATGCTCGTCAAGAATTAACTCGGTTGTTTAAAGGTACTGCTATCCTCAGTCCTCTCTGCAAGTATTAAGCTATACAGCTCTTTTAATGTTTTTATTTTTTATGAACTTTGAATCGACATCTGCATTTATGTGTTACATAGACGACTAAATTTCCCACCTTGTAAAGAATATATCCGTTACCTGCCTCGTTACCTAGATCGCGCAGAATATTCGACAAGAATTTACTGCTGAAGTCGACTCGACGCGCATAAACTACGTCGAGAGACACAGAAGAAGTTTAGCTTTATATAGAGAATACTTTAGCGCTTCCTTAGCTTTGTAATCCTTAGTAAGTACTATCAACACGTTGTTAATTATTATGTTTTAAAGTAAATATAGCACACTACAGATTTTAAGTAAGGAATTACCTGTTATATGAATACAAAGCAAGGTACTTTGCAGACTAGCCAAGAATCCAGCGACATGAAAAACCGAACGCTTCATAGTTTCAAACATAAACCAACCTCTATCGCTTCTCTCAGGTATATTCGTACTAGGAAATCGCTACGCTTGATCAGACGTCGTAAAAACTGCATGGCTAATTGTAGCCAAACAAATTAAATAAACGCGCGAAAAAAAAAATGAACTAGACCGCATATATTATAGCATTGGTTTGTTTTATTTTCTCGTGCAAATTGAATGTCGTATATTTCAATAATACTTTACTTTCTATCCTTTTTTCCTAAATATCTTGCGGGTTTATAAGCCGGGCGCGAAACTTCCTGAATATAAACTGATGTTTTGGCGCCAAAGTATTTTGGGGCAATACTATTGTTCTATTTTATAAAATATTGCTATGTCCATTTGCAATGAGACAATAGATCTCTGCAATGAAGCGTTTACACAATGTGTTTAGAAAAATGTCAAAATAAGATGTGTGCATCGCCATACACCATGCAGATAATTCTACTTTTACCCATGTTTTCATGTTCTTTGTCAAACAGAAGGCATATCATACAAATTTATTGTATTCCCCTGTTATAAGCAAAATAATGATGGATAAACGTTGGATAAACGACGACGTGGATAAACAACACGACTTTATCGTATCTATGTGACTCACGTACCTTGGCACAGAACCAAAAAACTCATAAAGAAGAGCAAGGAAATCTGACTACCAGCCATCGGTCCACTAGAGAAGTCAACAATCAAAACTTGAACTTTTCTTAATGACCAGAGTAGGATGTGACAGCTCTCAGTGTCCGTAGACCACTGAAGTTCAAGGTTTCAAACGGTTTCGTTACCAAGAAGGCTGAAGACATTTTTTTTACGTCTCCTCAGCAACACACTCTTACTTCATGACTCATGGATGAAACAAAAGACTAAAATAACTGAACACTAAGTGAATGTTTTCCTTTTTACTTCTGTTTGAAAAACAAGAAACAGGTTTCAAATCTTACGCCATAGAAACCTTGCTTTTTCGTTCTTTTTCAAATCATGTCAGAGCATATACAAAACTGTTTAAATACTGTAGCATATATAGATCTGTAGTTGAACTGAGAAATGCAAAACGGTATTTTTTGTTTACTTGCACCTTTGAAAGAAAAACCAAATACAAAGACTGAAGAAACGGTCAAAAAAGAAGTTTAGAATATAGATCGCATAATTTCATATACATATTGAATATTTCTCAGTTTAAATCATATAAATATATACTTAGTACGCAGGGAGGGTACGTAAATTAATAGCGGCGGTATCAGTAGGACTATGGACTAGGAACCCGCAAACCACTCCATCGTCATTTCTCTATCATTACTTCAAGATCGGTATCCCTTCAGAAGATCTCATTATTTATCACTTCAGTCCCGTGTTCTGGTAACCCAGGCAACAGATGTGTATTTAACCGGAATCTGACACCTCTGACAAAACATTTGACGTTACATTTGTATTCATTCTGCGGCAATAACGAGGCAAATAATAGAATATTGCCTACATTTCAGTAGGATTAATTTACCTTAGAACATGGCAAATAACGCTCTGAAGCTATTTTTTGTGTTTCTGATAGTTTGCTCACATCTTCAAAGCACTTGGTTGAAACCTTATGAAGGTAACATACGAATCTAATTAGCTATGTCTTACTAGTTCCTTTTTATATATTTAACCAAGCAATACATAGAAGCCCGCCTAAGAAAAAAATTGTTTTGTTCATGGGAATGTTTTGGTGTGTAAATTGAAGGTAAAAAATAATACCTTGCTTTATTTTACTTGACGAACAATGAGGGTAAGCAATACTCAGATAACGATTCAAAAAACGTATTATGCTATCCATTGGATGATGGCTTCTCAGGGCCGGTAAATTACGATAGAATAAGGAAAACGGTAAGACTTTTTTTCGCCAAATGTCCAAAGAGTGAAGTATGAAAACGAAGAGAGTCGCAATTTTTGGTCACTCGATTACAGGTATATATTAGTATCAGCAGATGGCTGGCTAATTTTCGTCATATCTATTTCCATTCATTACAGTTAAGGTCTTCCGATTTAATTATTCTTAGACCATCAAGAAGGCTCCATCAGTGTTGCTGACGTATCGCAGTTACTCAGTCATGCTCATGTCAACACTTAGCTTAATCCTCACAATACATTATGAGGAAGACAAGCTTAATTTCTGAATATCAAAAGATTTAATCTAATCAAAGCTGGATGGAGTGTAAATTGTCCAGATCATGGCTATACATCAGGCCTCAAATTTCAAAGGACGATATATAAGAAATCAAATACTATTCTCGCATTTTGATTTGTTTTGACTTTTGGTATATGGGAGGACAGACGTAGAGATGATGTCACTGCAATTCTTTTGTTAACCTCCTTTGCCCTATAAACAGGTAGGCTCCATGTTAATGTGCGTCTGTTCGGTAACAGATCACAGAAGATGTTCGCGTTTTTCTTACTTTAATTAGATCTCTCACAGCTAAAAGACTCAGAGGAAAGTAGCTTGAGCTGTGAAGAAAAATGCTTCCCTGATTGTATGGCAAATGACGTCACCGAGTGTGTAGAGGCCTGCCAACGCTTCTGTCCAGCAATATAACCCATTAACGCCTGTTCACCGAGGTATTAACTTTATTTGCTAATATTTAAAATGTGTAGATTTTGGTTTACTTCACGACTGAAATCAGTTCGCCGAGCATCAACTGAAGGAAACGTACGGCAATCAGTAAAGAAGTTCCAGTTTGAAATTCGAGTGAAAGGTCGAATTCGAGGGCGGTCTATAGGCCTCCTTCTTATGTCTCTCCTCTTTCAAAACGCCTGCTAAACTAACCTTGTTCCCAGGGCTCCCAATTTTTAGGGGAAAAGCCCTGGGAACGAGGTTGTTGCTAAACTATTTGTTTTTCTACCTCTTGCGGGTTTGAATGCTGTGATAAGATACTAGCCAATCAAGCGATCCCTAGAGTGTGTTGGTCTTGTTTCACATTACCTTAAGTATCCTTTGATCTTCAAAGGTGCCTATTAAAACAACATAAGACACGTACTGGTCGGGACCCGACAAGTTTTGGCCCTCTCTCTTTTACCGAACGCTGTGCTCTCGGGAGCTAGAGAGGGGGTCATGTGTAGATCTCTCGAGAGCGTAGCTTGACAGAGAGAGCGGGACCAGAACTGGATTGGATAATACAGGAACCGACCGAAAGCGATAAACTAGTTCCAAACTCATCTGTTCTCCGTATAGTACGAACAATGCGCCTTTGCATTGAAGGCAGAGCAAGCATTGAAACTAAATATTCCATCTATTGTAATTAAGAAATAGAAAACACTACTATGTTTCTATCGAGTTATAGAAACACGAGTTAAAGTTTGGGAGAACGAGAAATGCTTAAGTGTGAACCAGGCTTTACGTTCGCTCGAGTCCCATCAGTCACGTCCATGAATCTATTTGCGGGTAGGGTGGGAGGGGATGCTTAAAGTTTATCAACTTACTCGTCTCTTACCCTAATATCCATTGTAATTTAGGCTCCTTGAATTATTTTGAGCCCCTTCAAAAGTACATCAATGATGGAAATTTTCTTCTTTGATTGCCATACACTTCTTTTTCCTGAGTCAAACAACTCAGGTCGATAATTTTTAAGATAGGGCCAGGGTCTTGGCACATTTTTCCAGAAAAAAACTTTCATTGGCCTTAGTCTGACATAGCAGGTTTGAACTTGAATGTCAAGTTGATTCTCCTTCTTTAAAACTCGGTTTTGCTTTGTTTGCAGTATCGTCTCTTCGTTGGCATGTGTGTATCAGCTTTTCGTCGTGGGAGGACTGTGCAAAGTCACAGGATCCTTTAACCTGCAAGCTGCGTCCGTCACCTGTTTCATGTTGACAAGGGCTTCTGAGACAACAACGTTTATGAAGAGTTTTGCAACATCTGATGAATGCACGCCCGAGGCCGTGAATCAGTGCAAAAACGCCAGCGGCTCGCAGCAGATGGGTATTAAAGATGTGAAATATGACCTTGAATGCTGCCAAGGAGATTTGTGTTATTAGTAATAGTAAGTCGGCGAAGCTAATAAAATATGGATCAGTGTGGATTACTGTCTTGTGAGTAGTGCGAGTGTCGTGTCCTTTTCTTCCCCGTGATTTTGTCATATTCAACCGCAATCACAAGAAGGAGTATGACCGCCTTGTCCAAGAGAGGTAATCCACCCCCACACCTCTCCCCCCGTTCCACTTTATTCCCACCCCCCCCCTCCAAAGTCGCCAGTGTAAGCCATAATCTTCAGTTGTTCTTACAGAAATACGGGTTGTTGAGTGGTTCATTGACAAAAATGGGAAACTTTACGATAGTTCCCACAATATATTACTCTTATCAGCGTACACGCTGTAAATAGAACCGACGGGAGACTCACATTATGTTTAATTGTTTTATTCACTCTTAATGTAACTAGTTTTCATTTATGCTGACTGTAGACAGCTCATAAATAAAGAAAGAACTACATAACTGCTAAACTTTTATTGAACGACATGTTTAGTAGCTGTTTTAAATATCAACCGTAAACGTGACTGAAAAAAAAAACATATTTAAGGTGTTGGTGAAGAAAGCACTAACCTTCAAACTCGCTAAAATTTTAACCAAAAACCGTTTCGACATAACACTTGGATTTCACGATGTGATATAAGTCATCTTTTTCTCAAAACCCTTAGTTCTTTGTTACAATAAAAATGTTACCGCTAAAAAGAAATATTTCATGTGTGGGAAATAACATCGCTAATTAAAAATATGATATACATGCGTATGTAGCTCTACCAACAGGAAGAATCAGCAGCGTTATCTCACGTGCAATTATTTCTCGTACTGTAAAATTTGCATCAAGAAACTCTTCTGAACTTCCAATTCCCTCGTAGAATCCTACACATTGTAACAGGAGTTCCAATTGTAAATTGTTTCATTGGTTGCAAGTTTAGAGTACAACCAGTTAGAAATCTGTCGATCAATACAATAAATGTAGCTGATCCACATTGTTACAAGTGATGTTTCACTGAAAAATACATGTAGTTTGTGTTTCAGATTAGTATTTACTCTGTCCCAGCCTCTCACAGCTCAAATTGTTTAAAATGGGCAAAAAATTGTTTACTACAGTGTATGACATTAGTCATAAAGAACTTTCTAAGTGTTGTTGTTGTTTTATTTAATTGTAAATAACTCAAACTGTAATGTTTTGAGGTTTTGATGATGAAAATGCATGTGCAAACTAAACAAAAAAGAACAGTTAACTTTTCACCCCATCCACCTCTTTCAGTCACATGAGGCCTGTAGCAAATACACATGTACAACTGTACCACAGAATATATCACTTTGGTTACAACTTAATGCAACAATGCATTTACCCCTTACATAAACTATACTGTACATATGACTGCTTTCAATGTTACGATAATACAACAATTTGACCAAAGTAACACGAGTCATGTTTAGTTACAACAGTTACTTTAAAAGTAAACTACTGTGCTCTACTTGTTAAGAAACGACATCCACTCCATCCAACTCCACGGTCAAGTGTGGTTTCTCTGTACCAAGCAGCGCATCATTGTCAAACTCACCAATGTCTGTGCGATAAACAAATGGAATGTCAGTTATGGGATCCAAGAGTGAAAAGTCCAGGTCGTCATAGTTACGATTTGTGAGTTCCACTGTCCAGAAAGGCTTTTTAACGCTAAAATGCCTGCTTTTGAAATGTCGATAAATCAGAAATGCAGTGGTAGCAAGGCAGCCAAATCCAAATGTGGTGCAAACAGCGACTATGATTTTCTCCTTTGTTGAAAACCCTGAAACAAAGTCACAGTGTGGTAACAGCAGTTAGAATACATATACACTACATACATTGTCCATGAATTACCCAGGGTGCAGGAGGTTTTTACAAAAAACACAATTTCAACGGTCAATTTCTGCCGCTCTGTCAAGTCTGTTCTACTAGGGTGAGCTCCTTTCCCAAACAGCAGTTAATAATCAAGCCTGTTCTGTTTTAAGTAGTATCATTCAGGGTTCAATTAAAGCTTGAGCTTCACCCACACTGGTCCCCTTTAGTGGGTTTAATTCAAGTTTTCCGAAAAGCATCCTTGACCTTTTCTTGTGCGAGTCCCCCCTGGATGAGTTATTTGAAACATTTAACAGAAGTCCTTATCCACACATACAACAAATGTTTTAGTAGTTCAAGAAATGTCCGCATCCCATCCTATTGGGATATGGGTTGAATCCTTCTCTCCCTCCTGTCACCCAACAATATACCTATGGAAATTACAGCTTAGTCTGACAAACCGTAGTTAACTACGGACAAACTCATACACTGTATACTACAAGTCATGTAGTTTTGTTTAGAAAGTCTGACTTTGGTAATCCCTGCTCCGTGGATAAGACAGTCAGGTAAAGATACCAGGCATTCCCTGGAACACACTTGCATGTGCAAACATGTACAGAGTTGTGCATTATTTTATAAATAATATGAAAACCTACCAGACTTCTTTTTTGCTTCCACTTTGTCGTTTTCCATGACACAGTTCTTAATAATGGAATCAACGTCATGATTATTTCCTGAACATCCCTTGCAGTCTAAACTTGTACCATTAAATCGGCAGATAAAGCAATTCTGGTCCCCTTGATAGCAAGGATCTCTTAGCTGGCTTACACCAATAGTACATATGCAAGTATCACATGATTTTTGAAGAGTAGTCTCATTGTTATCAAAACCTGCTGCACAATTACTACATAGCAAATCATCTTTTAAGTTCTCTTTGCATTTGATGCAAGATATTGTTCCATTGTCTAACAGTCTGCATGCAGCTGATGAAATTTCCCTTAAGCATGCTACACAGTTGATTTTCAGCTTGTCTGTAAAATTATCTGCAATAAGAGAGGATACAACTAATGTAACTATAGATGTGGATGGTTAACAAGAAACATGCATGTAATTTCAGTAAATCTGCTTCACAGTAGTTAAAAATAATCCCTTGGCTAACTCCTGTTGGAATCAAAACTACCTTTTGCATTTCATTTTACATTAAAGAAGCCTCGACTGTGCTCTGTTCTGTTGTATTCAGGAAGTGGTAGAGCGCGAAAGAAGTGAAAAGGAAGACATGAGACATAGAACAGTGTTTTCCCCTACTTCTTGAGTGCCCTACTCCCTTCTAGGTGTTTTACAACAGAAGAAAGCACAGTTGAGGCTTCTTAATTTGTTTCATGATAAAGAATACAATGATTTCCCCATGCATTTGGCTACAGTTTTAAACAAAACTTTTTTTACCAAAGGAGTAAAAGTGGCATCAGCCATCCTCTGTTCTCTGATAAAGCACACTAAAATAAGCCAATCACAATCCTAGTAAGAACTGTTTAACTAATCTCATTGTGCAGCAAGACGACAGCTGTCCACTGGACTTCAGCTGAGCTTTCAGTTTCGAGTGGCTTCCGAGAGAAGAACAAACCATCAAAGCTAGTTTCTAGTTTGTTTAATAGTTTAATTAGGCTCTAAATGCAGATACTAAGGTTTCGAGTCAAGAGGAATACGGGTGAATTGGAAAATAGGGAGCTGAAAGCTTGTGGATGAAAATGTACAATGCTGAGTTGAATTTGAAAGGTGCTACAGTTAATATGCCTTGCAGGTGCTTGAAGCACGATTGCCCAACTGACCAGCATCAAAGTTGAAAAGACTAGACTGTTCCCACTGCCCCAGGGAGGAGGGGTACAAGTAATTCCCTATATCAGGCATATAGGTATGTGCTGACTCAAAGGGCATGGTTTCTGAGCTGTTTCGGTCCGAAAACAGGTATATAATTATTTTGAACAATTAGGTCTGAAATTGGGTATGGTTATTGGGGAAACGTTCAGGAAAGCTTATAAACTTATTTTTCTTCCCAGCAACTGGGGCGAGTAACTGGTGAGAGAGAAAGAGAAACAGATAAAATATATCATTTGAGCAAAATTTGACCTATTCATCTTTGTTATGTTGACTTCCGTTCAGCACTGATGCATATGCTATGCTTAATCACATACTACAAAAGCCAGTGTGTAAATTTGTAACCGCAATGCCTTGTTTGTTACAACTTGTGGCAGATTAATTACTAATCTACAAAGTAAGCATTTCCTGTTTGCACAAACACTACAAACATTAGGCGATTAAATGCAATCACTGGCTGGGTGCAATAAGCTACAATTACAATAAAAACTGACTTTGACCTTGAATACTGTGCCTGAGACAATTCTCTGTATTTGATACTACCTAACAAAAAATATAATGCTTAAACAAAATATACTTTGTCGTGACTTCACTCACACAATGAAATTTAAGAGTTGTTAATAATGTAACGACTTTCTAAAGCCATGTCTGAAAACGGGTGTATAGTCAGGTCTGAAAATGGGTATGGATTTTTGAGGCCAGGTCTGAAAACGGGTGTGGAAAATGGTATTTTTTGGTCTGAAATTGGGTCTGGATTTGGATATGCGGGCAGCACACCCCAAACAAATTCCAAGGCATACTCCCCCGGGTCCCACTGGTTCAAACTCCGAACACAGAAGAGAATGTCAGAGTGAATATCAAGTTGTTGTTCAAGAGAATATCGAGTTGTTGTTTCTCTAAGGAGTTAGACACTTTTGCTTGCCCTAGGAAGTAAGTGAGTTTTGACCTGGGACATTCAATACATTCAATTCCTCCAATCAGAAAACTTAGTCGAATCGGAAAATAATTGTCAGATTCAAAAATTATGAGCGCTTTTATAACGAGAAGACACATAAATTATGAAAATAAATACCACTACATTAAATCCATAAAATACCAATACATTAAAGCCATAAAACAACGACTGAGATAATAAAAGAGATATTAAACAGTCGAACTTTGATTTGAAGAATCTGTCACGTGTTCATCTACAGTAAGGGAGCTTTCACCTCAGGGAAACGGATCACAGATACACGCCTTGCAACAATTATTGCAGGGTCCTTATACGAACCCGAACACAGGGTTACAGACCTTAATTACTGCTTCGTTAACATAAATATTGCACGTGAAAGTGAGAGCTGGGAAAGTAATATTACTGGGGCATCTGCATATTCAACTTGCTTGCTCTGTCTCGGATTAATTTGCTGAAATGGTCTTGAACCGTCAGAAATCACACGATCTAGTCTAAAGTAACGAACAACAAAGCTTTCCTACCTTTGCCCCCGTCGTCTTGTGCATTTATTGACGCAGAAAGAATTGTCAGAACGAGTAACCTTACGTCCACTTCCATGTTGAGTGGAATCACTGTAGAACCACGCACGTACGAACAAAATGATATTGTGATCGGATCTACAAACTGATTTCGCACAGTTTTACCATAACATAAAACTGTGCCTGTGACAAAGGAACTTTACGCTACTACTGTTGCAGAATCAGGCATTTGGCGGAAGAACTCACAGTAGTGCTTCGCCGACAATAATTTTCCTAGGCCTCAAAGGAAAAATTTTTTTGAGGGAGCTTTGTGGCCACTCCCTCAGTGCAATCGTGAGGAAAGTGGCACGAGCAATGACTCGGCGACGTCATCTTTCGTCACACTACTGACACCAGAATAATAAGTACCCTGAGAGAAGCTTGGAGTTTGCAATTGTTTTTATTCATTTCGCTCATAAATGCATTGAACTAATTAATGGCCTTAGCTCCTTTGAACCTAGCTCTGATAAAATAAAGAAAACAGATATTTTCCCCATCGATCGGTTAGGTATTGTTGACGCATTAACCATGATTAACGTCTTGTTTCGTTACTGTGTTTTTACAGTCGGACCCGCTGTTTTATATAGCCAGTGAATGTCGCTTAAGGTAGGACAAATTAGGTGACTGGAGTACACATTTTTTTTAGCTTGCAGTGCAGGCGTTATTTCGGAGCGGTACGCAAGATTAATCGGTTCGATGCCGCCATCTTGGATTGTAGCTGGATAAAAAATAATTTTTTTCTTCCCCTCCCCCCTTGCCCATTTTTCCATTTAACCCACACTCCCTCGACGAATATCTTCTCATCCCAATCCTCCACAGTTACTGAATCCAAGATGGCGGCCTAATACGAAAATGCAAATGTCCATCGCACGCCCAAAATACGCCTGCACTGCAGGCTACAATTTCTTCGGTTGTAACTCGCTCCCAGTCTCCTTTATTCATTTCTCATCCTAACAATTTGCGCACTTCACGTCAATAAGATGGCACCCTTCTAAACAAATAAAGAAAAGAGTCTGTTTAGGGTGTATTGTCTGTTTTATTTACAGAATATCATTACCTTGTACAATTTCTGATCAGTCTGTCACAACTCTCACTGGCAACTGGCAATATACATCTGCGTGACTTGTCGAACAATGAAAGCTAATCACAGCCCTTCAGATTTGTATAATCAGCATCAAATTCACCCTCAAATTATAAACAGACATCAGGAACTTGCCATGAAAATTTCATATTTATCACTTATCTCCTCACACGAGAACTTCGATGAGTCACACATAACATTTGTTAACAGTTGAACATCCACCGTCCTTGAAGACTAACCATGTACGACTCTATACACAAAATTTCATTTGAACTCAACGGAGCTCAGAAAAGATATTGTGTTGTTTTGGCAACGTAAAATAAAATAATAGTTCACTACGATAGAAAAAACACAAATAAGACAATAATAAACAATAAAAAGACCAAATTAATTAAGGATGGAGAAGATTAACGGGCATTAAAAATGACCAATTTAAAAAAATTAGGCTTAACTTTACGAAATGCACAGATTGTGAAGAAGCTCCTTTAAACGGCCATTGTAGAATGGTTCAACGTAACTTCTACTAAGCAACAGTTCAGAACGAAACTGATTTCAAGTACGCAATGACTCAATAGCTTGTAAAAACGACCACATTCACACTTAGGCTAGATGCGCTGTGTGGAGATTTGGATACTAGTTACATGTGGCTACGAAGACTCTCAGTGGAAAGCAAATGATGTGCAAGAAGCAGATTCATTAAATATACCATTTTATAAAAGGTTCATAAAATCAAACAGAGATAGTTTGGGCCCAGGACAATATCTAGAATGGAAAACAAATAGTTCATGAAAACAGAGATATACAAAACCTAAAATATTAAACTGACAAACTTATAAAATGTCATATGCATCGAAAAATAAAAACGGACACTGCACTCTGGTAATATTTCCAGAGCTTCAGGTACTTCCAGTCTTTTGAAGACTTCCGCCGGAAGTAATCTTGTTCTGTCAGTTTATATTAATACCAATAATAGAATCTTTTGTTTTCCATCGCATATTAAGACTTAGCCCGTTAATTGAGTTTTATCATCCGCTTGATACAGGACCCTGTCTTCCCAACTGACACGCACAACAATAGCCCAGACGACTTTCATTTCCCACGTCCAAAATGTTCCCCCTTGGCTTGTAGTAACTTTTCTGATCACATCCTTAGAGACACTGACAGGTGACAGGACGGCTGCCAAAAGAGTAATAGAAAATTTAGACGTCACGCAAGCCTCTCTGTCAAAGTTCTTCATATGTCACTCCAGCTTGCACAACCTCTTCGCTTTTCGCTCTACTGTGTTTGCTACGATGCTTCTTTTTCTTGTCGCCATCCTCGTCCCGACTTCTTCTCCTGTCCTTTCCCTCCTCGCCTTCTCTATGTCGTGATTTTCGCTTTTCTTTGTCCTTTCTTTCGCTATCTTCCCCTTCTTCGCCCTTGTCTCTGTGCTTTCGCTGCTTGTGCTTACTTTTTGATTTCTCGCCACTCTGTAAACACAGTAAACATTCTATTGAAATAGATTTTCCAACACGGTGGAAATTTTTTAATGGAAACTTAAGACCACAAGCGTTCCCTATTCGCTTATTGCGGTAAAGGGATCTTTAGAAACAAGCTATAAAGGCATTGTCACAAAACCATATGTAGAGTTCTCAATATTTCTTTCACCTTGGACTGAATATTTGTTTTGATGAAATAAAATTACCATGATTCCCTGCCAGTGCGTCTCATAGAGGAAATTGGCAAATGAGGTAGTTCAATATACCAAAACCAAAACATACCTTGTGCTCTTTATTCTTACGGCTTTTACTTTCATCTGCACAGAAACAAAGAGAAAAATAAATCTCTTAAAATTTGAACATCATATAAAACCTAGCCTGCGTTGCAGCCAGGAAATTACCCGCAAAAAACCCGCAATTGGTAGCGTCTACGACGCAGGCCAACAAAACCAAGATTTGTTTCCAAAGACAATCCAGTCTCTCAAAAGACTTCCAGAAACAGGAGAAAAGATTCATTCAAGGATTTTTTGAGTCTGTCGAAATTAAAATTTTTCTTATATTTCTTATAATTAAGCACTTGTTAAAACAAAATCCTTTGGTTACCAGCCTCACCGGAGGAAATCAATAGTTATGGTTGTCAGGGTTACACCGTTTGTACTTCTTTGCACTTACTTGTATCACCTTTGTCGTCTCCATCCAAACTCATGTCAATTAAAGAACTAGACGCTACAAATGAACAAATTCAGAGCATTGTAACTTGAGAGGCATGGTTCCACTGCGTAAGGTACAAATGCGATAGCAATTCAGCAAAAAATACGATTATTTACGAACGTGCTGATTGGTTGATTAGGCGTTTTGTCTGAGTTTCGTCCGATTCTAATCGTAATACATTTTCACTAGAATCCCCGACAAACAATGCCCAGGGTATGATCAGCCTGAGGCGAATAGGAGCGGGAAAGCTCCATGGAAGAAGGGCACCTCATCATTACCGAGAGGAGGGTGGGGCGAATCAACAAGGCGGTCGTCGCTTCTTGACTGAGCGAGGTGTATGGTTACGAAAAAAAAAAAAAACGTCCCCATAGCCGCATTCTACACACCGAATATCTATTAAAAATGGCGAATGAGGGGGGCATGGTGTGCGGGTCTCCCAGTAAAAATAAACCGTACTCTGGTTTACCCGCGGTGTTGGAAAACAATCAAACCATACATGTAGTTGCTAGATTTCGCAATTAACCCTGGCGGCAGAATCATTAGCAGATCAGCAATTCCTAGGGAGAACAGAAGACTTACAAGTTGGCGTTCCTTTTGTTTGCGGTTGCATCTGCGAAACCATGAACTTTTCCCACTCATCTACAGGAATCACAGGTGCCGATGATTGAGTGGCACTTTTCCTGTTGAAGAAAGAGATGCGAAAAATACACCATAAAATCATGCAGGCCAAACCTAGCAATATAAGATCACAAAATCGTTATATTGTTACGTGAGTATTTAAAACATTCTACTTCGTTTACCGACCTTGCTTTATCAGCGGATGATGTACGAAATGGAATCTGCAAAGTGAATAACAAACTCAGGTGTATAAGATGACGCCCACGACACAGAAGCTTAGTGGCAAACCGTTTACATACCCTTACGTTGAAGAACGGTTTACTTACATGCAAATCTTAGCTCAACTCTGCTGCTTGCTACGATTGTTATTTCAGTTAAGCCGCAGAGAAATACGTTCTCTATTCTAACAACAAGTCTACTTGACAACGCATTAATGTTAACCAGACCGGTAAAGTTGTTCTTGTTGTTGGTAAAGAAAAAAATGGCATGATTATGACGTGCTTTATGGCTACTCTTCTAGGATTGCGTGACAGCAAAACAGCGCTAGATGAGAAAGGAGATCACGGTCATGCAATGCGGCTGATGTTCACCAGTGATTATGCGCTAGTGAAAAACAGCTTCAAGTTTTCTTCACTGATTAACATTCTTTCTACTGTTATATGTAGTTCTCGCGTTTTGCGTTCTTTTAAATAAAAACATCACGCGTTCAGAAAGAAGCCATTCTCATTAAGGAAATTGGAACTCAACAGACGACTAACAAAAACCAAAACGCATGATAATTACATAACATTCTTCCAATCCTATAAAGAGCCGTACCTTAGGATCTGAATCAGGCGAGTTCAACCAATCATCCACATCTTCAGTTCCAAGACCAATACCATCAACAGCTGGTTCTTCCGTCATTAACGATTTCACTGGCATTTCAAGTTTTAATTTCACAGTTTCACTTCCCTCTTTATATTTGTCTTTACTTTCCTCCTTTCTCTTCTTCTCTCGCTGTGTCCTCTCTTCTTCTTGGTTCTGTCTGTATTCCTCGTCTTCCTCTTCTTCACTTGAAGTTAACTCGACATTCACAGCTGCAGCTGGTCTCTGTGGTGTTGTAAACTGTTCTTTACTATTTGATTCTTCATTTACGTGGTTTGCAATTACAGGAGTTGTGGGCTCGTCCTCGGAGTCTATATCCTCAGCAAATCCCGCCACCATTGGGTTTCTTCCATCACTGTCACTACAACAACACACAAATTAATGGTTGAAAAAACAATCCCGCACTATCGTGAGTAAATGTACCAAACTTACGACACACAAGTTTGACGTTTTTGGTTTGAGATCTGATTGGCCGGAAACAACTATATCTTCAATCTGATTGGCTACAGCAAGTTACTCGAGTATTTTCAACTACTAACAGAAACCGCTACGAGGAAAAACAAAGGAAGTAACTGTACATGACGTAAGTAATGGTTCTTAACTTTTCTAGAAATCCAGATTTTGGAAACGTCTTCCTGCCTTACCTATCATTGTCCTCGCTGACACTTAGTTCCACTTCAACTGGAACTGTTTGCTTCTTAACTGCAGGTTTATTTGTTCGTTTTTTGCCGCGCGAGCTTGCTTCCTCGTCTAAAAACCCCGCGTCCAGTTCGTCCTCTGGCACAAACTCGTCAATGTTGGTGGTAGAATGCGACAAACCATTTTGAGGTAGCACTGTTTAAATTATCACAAAGAAATAAAGTCAGTGTGTGTGTTTAAATGTATGTGCTAAAACAGTGGACACTGTAAAATAGAGTGGTTTTCAGCTGAATGTCGTAAAACCAAAACCAAACCATTTAGACTACTCAGCCAATCTTAAACCGTAGTTAAATATACCAAAGTAATTGCCTGATAACTTTCGGCACTCAGTTGATACTGAATCAATCTTTAGTCTATGAACTAGACAACTTGAACATAATGAAGTATTAGAATCGCAGCTAGTGGCTAAAAGGCCAGAAGGAAAATAATTGCTAAACAATAAAACGATTGAATGGAATTCTAACGTTTATTTTGTATTAGAAAAATGTTGAAAAGACCGAAAATCCACATTTCAAGCTAGAAACGCACACCGGCTGTTTCTATCAAAGAAGAAACTAATAAAAAACAATATCGAAGCAAAACAAAACAAAAGCAAAAACCAAAACCAAGAAAGATATTGATTGTAAGATATTGATTGAGTTTAATGTGTGCGCTCGTACCTTCTTCACTGGCTTCTTGGCCTGTTACTGAGGGCGCTCTTCTTAACGGTCTCTCTTTATGTGATCGTCCGTCGTTTGAGGAACTGCCATTACGAGGCTTGGCTACCAAAATAAAAAGACAAAAAGAAGTGATGAATGCTGAAGCGAGTTTATCTAATACTCTGACAAACGCGATTTGGTAATAAGTTTTCCCCAACGTTCGTGCAATCTTAGTTTTGTTCAAGTTGTCTTGTTTATAGACTAAAGATTGGTAATAAGTTTTCCCCAACGTTCGTGCAATCTTTGCAGAAGACTGCACGAGATACGTTTGCGAAGCTTTTTTTCAGACGCTGGGGAAGTAATGGTACACACTGGAGTTTGTAAAACAAGGGGAAATTTTAAATTTTAATTAATAACGGTTTCGAATTCTTCCAATCCTCCTCGTGTTCGAGGCTATGTAGACACGGAAATAACATCTCATGTTATACCTTGAGTGTTATTCAAGGTGCCACCTCCACCAGGCAGGTATTCATAGAATTGCCATAAGTCGTTACATTACAGCTGTATGAGCCATGTTGTAACATACACACCTGCTGTGTCAACATCGGAGGGGGTGGTAGATGAAGTATTCTGTTGACTTTCGCCTTCTGCGACGGCGGCCGCGGCAGCAGCAACTTTCTTGGCTTCGTTAGCTCTTTTCTTTTTCTCCAGCAAATGTACAAATCTATGGAGAAAACACTAACCTTACAAACCAGGCAGGAACGGTAGAGAGACGTTTTAAGTTTGTGGCCCGGAGGGGGGCTAGGGTTTAAACCTCCAAGCTTGTAGAGATACAATGGAGGGCAGAACTTTCAGATTTCTCGGTAGTCCACGGGTACGGACGAGTGACCCAGTGCCATTTTGACGGGAAAACGACTTGGTAGCCGCCTTCATTATTATTTTAAGTCTAAATGCCGTTTAAGACACAAACAAGGAATGGTTTAAAAAAAAAGTAGTAAAGTTTGTGTTTTTACAATATCAAAAGGTGCAAAATTGTCTTTACTATACTCAACAAGCATGTTATGTAGCTCCTAGGAGTAAAAGTGAACATTTTTTGGAATAACACCTTGGTATGCTAATCTTTTCCTGGCATTTCGTTTAAAACCTAACCAAGTGATTAGATGTATTTGGAAGGCGTTTAAATCAATCAATAACAAAACTCACTTCTCATAGTTTTGCTCTTCTGTTTCCTTGTGAATCTGAAGCTCTTCAAGGGTTGACTACAACAACAGTAAAACCGTTTATGTCACATTAGTTACCATGTAAAGTGATAGTTGATTAATTATGTCAGACGTTTTCAATTGAGTGTTGTTCAGTTCAACATGTACTGGTTTTTTTTTCCATGAATCAATGAATGATTCACAAGCTTTATCTTGGTGGACAACTCGAAATTGACTACAATCAACTCTTTGACTTCTCATAATATCATCCCATAATATAATATTGAAACAATAACTCAAGAAAGTCTGGGGAGGGGTGGTTAAGTTAATGTATACTCCAGTCTTTTCGGAGCTTGTATGACTCTTCCACTGCGAGTTTGGGCCTGAACGGTCGTAAAACCAAAACCAAACCAATTACCTACATGTACCAATTAGACTACTATACTCAGCTAATCCCAACCATAGTAAAATCAAAAACAAAAGCAAAGTAATTGTAACTGACTGATTACTTTCAACACTTTTCATGTAGTTGGATAACACTGTGTTAATGGCAGGCTGATTTTAATAAAGGTATAAACAAACTTATTCAAATACAAATTGTACCTCCATGTCTTCCGCATTGACTTGCAACTGCTTTAGAAGAGTTTCTCTCTGTTCAGGTGGGAAATAGGAATCATCGAGGCTTTTTAACAAGTTGAATTATCAGTCTTCTCAAACTCATTAATGATAGTGATATTGTTTTAAATATCTGATCTCAATTAGCATAAATATTTACAATTTATTTTTCTTCTGTTTCTTCTTAGTCTTAGTTCCGATAGAGAAGATATTACATGAAACACACAAGGCAGTGTTTGACCACATTACCAAACACCTCCAAGTTCATCAAAAATACTCCGCTGTGCATTCTATTTTCAACTCTCTTCTCAGTGTTTGAAAATGTGCTCAAACTTGGGAGTCTAAATTACAAACTTCCACACATGATGGTTTGTGGTTGCCCCTACATATCACTGACTACCGGTATCTAGAAAGATGTGTGAATTAAACAAGCTATAAGATTATTTTCATACACGTTTTGTATAAATTTGTTCATGCTAGATACTAACCTGTAATAGTAAAAAGGGTAAATTAAGAAACTTGTGAATGTACTTGAGTCCAAAGCCATTTTTCATGGATGTCTCAGCATAGTGTACAGGAGGACACCTATCGGGTCTAATTAAAAAAAGCCAACTTACATCACAAGAACAACAGACTATACATCTCATATCTAACACCGAGACAATGTCCAACCGTGTATGTCAAATTATTGCATTTTACCAACCAAACAGGGAGGGGGGGGGGGGGGGGGGGGGGGAAGTAACATGGCATTGTAGATAGTATCTTACATGCATTTATCAGGAATAGTGGTCTCATGATTAGTTTGCTATGTCCGGATAGAGTGGTCCAGGGTTAAGTCCTAGCCAGCATCATTGGGTTCTTCTCCTGGGCAATACACAGTACTCTAAGCCTCTCTCCACCCAGGTGTATCAAGTCAAATGCATACCCTTCCAGAAAATTCAATGCCGTGGGTAGCCTAGCGATGGACTAGCATCTCATCCCAAGGAAAGTAGAAATACTCCTAGTCATTTTATGCTACAGAAACTGGGATAAGATCCGGTCTATGGATCACTTGGCTGGTAGGTAGACTTCCCTTACATGTACATGTACCTACCTACTTCATTCAGTCTATGCACTAGTTAAAGTTAAATAGTTATAAACCAAAATATGGTTTTATCTTCTTTAGAGGTTGAGTTGAACATACCTTCAAGTAGTACAATAGTGTGCAAGTAATATCATTAATCTTTGAATGATACAAGTGCATAAGACTGACTTACCTTTCCAGATGTTGAATGAATGCAACAACTTCATCTGTTGGGACTAACCGATGTTCACCCATGTCACGATGGTTTGCCTGAGAAAAACAAAGGACAAATAAAGACATGTAACATGTCACTGCAAATCATGTGTGCAATCAATGTCATGTAAAATATATCAGTTGATGCACCAATATGCATGAATCATTATTATAATAATTATTTAGTAGGGTATTTTTTAGTGTCTATATAAATGACGTTTTTCAGCTGAACATGTTTCTCAAATTCAATATTAAAAATATCCATAAACTTACCAGGACAAGGACAGGTATATGAGGTGGTACTTTTGGCAGCTCCCTCTCAATGTATTTAAATGTCCTACAAATACAATATAAATTCAAAAACTCTCCATATGTTCAATAGTGGCCTTGTGTATTAAATTCAAATTTAAAAGCCTTGTTGAAGGCAATCATTTTGCAATAAATATTATTATTATTGATTAGAAGTAATCATTAATTTTTTGTTATCAATTTACTAACCATGGTTTTGTGATGTCCATAGTCATCAACACACCGTGAGCTCCTTTATACACATCTACAAACTCTGCATCTAAAACCGTAGCATCTTTTTCACCCTGATAGTGTTAAACATGGCTTGTTAATAAAATTTTGGGCACTGCTTAAGTTGTTTGGATTGGCAGATATACAGTAAAGATACATGTATTACAAATCATGGGAATTCATAGTGTACACGTACTGTACATAATGCAATGTCAATATCAGGTCCCAATGTTACACACATATGCAGCTGCAATCCCCTAGCCTTATTGTACTGTTCACTACAGTGAGGTAAGACTCAAAGAAAGAAACTAAAACAGTGAAGGAAAGAAAATGTGATACAGTCATATGTGATGAAACAAAGACGACATTCAACCAGAAAAAATGTCTGCCATTGTTCAAGAACACTGTCAGTAGCATTACTCTGCAAGCAAAAACAAAGCTCACAGAGATATTGAAAATCAACTCTAAACATACGTTACAGGCTGGACTAACTTTTATTATAGAGAAACTTTCTAATAAATGTATATTGATGTGTGGAGTTCTCGTCTAAAAACTTGTCAATTTAATATTTTAATATATGTGCTTAAAATCATACCCAATACATATAGGAGGGCTCCTTGAGTTAGCAAAAGGTATCTACATGTAGACATGTTAATACATGTACAGCTGTATGTTATTGATTGATTAGTTAATTGATTTGTAAAAAAGAGCCTGCTTGAAGACTAACTAACTCATTGATCAGCAGATTTCAATTCGACTGATTGTTTCACTGACTCAGTTTGTTTGAACAACAATAAAAACACACAGGTTAAAAGACAATAATAATGTAGCATTAAATGTAAAGAATAGCAGAAAATTGATTTATTTAATGGTTAAGTCAAATTCAAAGTTAGACCTCTAAGAGTTCATCGTCAATTGTCAATAGAAAACCACCATCAATGGAGCGCTAAAAGCAAGATAGTAAAAGAAGAGGAACGTCAGAGAGTTAGAAAGAATGTGAGTCACCTTGAACTGTTAAAGAGCTATGTATGCATTTTACAACCATTCAGTGTACAGAACCAAAGTACATTGTACTCTTGTGCAAAAGAAAGGGAGCAAATTAATGTTCACACAAATTTGTCAGGACTACAGTGTAGATCTTCTATAGTAAGCACTAAGTCAAAACTATGCCAAAAGCCCACACTGCAGAAGCTTGTCTCAGTTTCCATGGCACAAAGCGATTAGCACTACATGTGCGGTCATTTGACATAATAATTATACACTCCTTTTACATGTAGATAAAAATGTACATGCAGTCCACTCAGCAGCATTTTGTCAGGTTTTCCTTACAAATCTGATTGTTCCCGGGATCCCAGCTTCACTAAAACAGATAAGATCTTGCTTTCACACATGGCGAGAGCATCTCAAGGAGGATACCAATTTTACTGAGGGCCACAAGAATCAGGGTGTTTAAATGTCAGCTGGGAATGTGGAGTAATGCTCACATACAGGTAGACTGAACGTTAAGACATATCCTTCAGAGATTTACACAGTAAAGTACATAATAAATAGGTTCTATCCAATGACAAACAATTTTATCTAAATTCAAATATTGGATGAGGTTTTTATGATTGAAACTACATGTCAAATCTGTAAGCAGCTAGAATGCTGGAAAGTTAATTTTTTGGTTCTTCATGTTTATTATTGCTGGCTGGGGTCATTTGTTGTGCTCTTAGGTAAGACACTTGCAAATTTAATGCTGGCATAACCCAGCTATGATGGAATAGAATCATTAATACTACTAACAGCTACTGAGAGTGAGATAACTAGGTAAACACTAAATGCTAAATAGAATCAGAACTGTGTAAAAGTAAAAGTTACGGTACCCCAGTCTCTTGCAAGACAAGATTATTCTGTATATCACAAGATTTTAATATAAATCTGCTAGCGTTCTATCATAAGTGCCGTACTCTGATTGGCTACGCTACCCAATATCTATTCTGTGATAGATAGTGATAACCGTAGCAGTGTTCCCTTTATGGTGTTTTCGAAGTGTCTGTGAAGAAGATTTAGATACACTGTTTTTGTAAAGTTTTGAACGACTAGTAGATTTATACAAGACAATTACATGTAGATATGCGTGATAGTTGACAAGGGCGCAACGCAATAGAAATCTCGAGCTCATAATCTAATTGTTTAATAGTGTCCAATGTACATTTATACAATCATTGCAATACTGTTTTCAAAGTAACACTCTTAAATACACTGTAATCATTAGTGATTCCTCAAACATCAGTGGACTACAATGAAACATCAAAAATTGCAGCAGAGGCCAGCCTGTTACCAAGAGGATTAACAAAATGAGTGACTGGACCATGTACAAATTACTGTACCTCAGCTTTATCATTCTCTAATTTGAGACTGTTCTGGGACTTTTTACTCCTCCCTGTATAAACAAAGTCAGGAGTTAAAAAGGCAGTAATTTTATAACATTAGACATCACCATCCTCATCATTTTCACAGGGGTGGATCCATAGAGCTGGTGCAAGAGTGTGCACCCCCACCAACTCCCCCCTTCTATCTTTTTAATTGTACATGTGAGCTGTGTACAGTATGCGTGGCTTTGCCAATTCTATATTACTTCTGAATCATTTAAAATCATCTTTTTTAGTTTAGTGAAAGCTTGTTCCATATTTTACTTGATGTTGGTAAACAATCATAATATAGTTATTTGTATATACTCAGTGTACATCAAAGAACTTCCACTCAAAATGCAATTTTTTTCAAACTGTGGAAAAGTTGTAGAATGACGAGTGATCCAAAATAATGCTTTACACCTCAAATATACAGTATGGCTTTTAAATTACAATGTGTGATGGTGCATGAGACAAGCTACTGTACAGTAAAATTTGTATGCTCTTACCCTTGTCTACCACATCCCAGACTTCTACTTTCACAACATCATCAGTAGCTGGGGAAGAATCCATCAATCAATCAATCAACCAACCAAACAACAAACGTAAATTTACCAGCCAACCAACCAACCAACTAATTAATCAATCAATCAATCAAGCAAGCAAGCAAGCAATTCATACATGCAGTTCTTAGTAACAAGTTCACTCTACATGGGTAATGAGAAAGATCACCAAGTCAAGAGTCAATTTGATGGCCATGGTAGACCACTCAGGGCAAAAAAAAACTCTTGAATGGGTGGGCCTCAAGTTAGAGAATCAGCACTGCCAGTTTGAGCACTAAATAAAATGCAGGTTCATTTAAAAATACAATTTAATAGCTACAGTACATATTGTATACTGTATGTTGTAATTGCATAGCACTTCATGTTTACTCACTTCTATAATTCCAGTGTATACTTGCAACCTAAGGAACAGAAAACAGGTACCGGTAGTCCTCTTATTTCCCTTCTTAAAGACCTCTAAATTCCAAATCCGAGAATTCTAATAAATTAATTACTCTTAATATATTTACATTGTAAATCACTAGTCTAAGAGACACATGACCATACATGTTGTGGATTAAATTTTATTTATGAATTTCAAGATCTTTTTCAATCAGTAGAGGAAGTGTGGTGGTAGTTAGGTAAAGTCTGTATACAAGCCAAGTGGCTCACTAGGCCAGAGCTTATCCCGGTTTCTGTAGCATTAAGCGACTAGGAATAATTCTACTCCCCCCTGGATGGTCTGCTAGTCCATTGCAGGGATACCCCCAGCATTAAATTTGCCGGTACCCATTTATACACCTGGGTGGAGAGAAGCACTGTGGGAGTCAAGAACACAACCCAATGCCCTCAGCCAGAGCTCGAACCTGGACTGCTCGATTCGGAGTCCAGCTCACTAACCATGAGGCCACCGCACCTCCCTGTGTGGTGGTACAAGTCATGAAATTATGGTGACTGGGAGGCATGATGAACTAATACAAGATGGCTAAATGTGATGGGCTACTGCACTGTCTACTGATTGAGTAGTTCGAGATTGAGCCCTAATACTGTGTTGGGGTCGTTGTTGGGCAAGACATTTTACTCTCTCCATCTCATCGCCCAGGTGTGTACCACTGTAAATGGGTACTAGCAAATCAGATACTGTCTATAGCCCTGCTATGAACAAGGATCCCAACCAAGAGAGAATAGAAATACATTGTCTGGTTGTTTCATTCTTTAAAGGGAGACCACAAATATACACTGGCATGATGGGCCCATGTCTCGCACACTGACTATCTACTGTGTGTTGATGTACATTGTTTAGTGCTTGCACCCAAAAAGTTCTGTGCACATGTATTTTGAACACAAAATTAATACATCTACATGTACATATAAATACAGTCAAATTCTAAGCTAACAAGCTTTCTAAAACTCTCTGTAGACATTTATTTCCTATTAACAATCAACATCTCATATTTTGATCCAGTTCCTGCCTAGTTTTCAACACTACATACATTTACATATATAACTATGTACTCTTCAGAGACCTGTGCATCTTCTTCTCTTTAGTAACATTTTCTAAAAAGAGGTCTTACTGTCACATGTCACTCACAAATTATGAATTTCAAACTCAGGTAGAAACTAAAATTGTGCTCTGTTGCTACATGTACTTCACTTACTTCACTTACTTGTACAAAAAGCTGATTGCAATAGAATTTATAATTATATATAACAATCACCACAAAGTCACTTCATTGTGGGTGTAGCGGCAAAAACAAAACAACATAAATTATTATCAAGATTCTTCTTGTGAGTATACTGACAGAAATTCTTTCAACACACAATACCTGAATTTCATTTGTTGGAATATACTGTTCATTGAATGGTTTTCCTTGCAGTCTTTGAAACAGACAGGTTTTTCCAGTATTTCTATCTCCTTTGATCACTATTTTCACTAAAAAAAATAAAACAAAAACAGAAGCCTTCATAATTACAGTCAAATTATTAAAAGTAAAATGAAGATGTGACCATCGCAGTTGTAATCGCATCTAAGCAACTGCAAAGCCCAAAAAATATTAATCAGTTCTTTACTTGATTCAGTCTGTAATTAATTCAGAAATGTATGAAAATTGATTTTGTTAATTATCTCAAACTTCCACCTTTATCAAATAAGAAAAGTTCTTATCCGTCACTTGGAATTTTTTCTTTGAATTAGCAATTTTCATCAGGCAAGTGACAATACGAAAGGTTTGCCTATGAATTTGCATGCAAAGGTATCAGTTGATGACCAACAATGAAAAACTGTGTCCCACAACAAGCTATCAATGCCAAACTGCCGTGCCTCTTAATTGTAATTGGGAGGGGACTGGGCAATTAACTTTCATTCTCACTTGCCTAATGGGCATAGACTCAGCCAAGTAAACTAAGAATTGCATGACACAATCAAAATGTGAGAGCTGCTTGTCTGAAGGGCAAGCTGTGAGCTGAAAGGTTTTTTCTAAGCAAAGGTGCAACTTTGTACTGTTAGTCATAAGCAAGCATGCCAAAGAACTTCACTCTGTTTTGAAAAGCACAATGAAGGGTATACAGGCTGCACTGTCCCACAAGCACTAAGCCGTTTTAATGACCATTTTAGAGATGACATCTAAATGATCAACCACGGAGAAAAAGCCATTTGTATCACAAAGAAGTGAACATAAAGAGAAGGTTGTTTAATATTTTAAACCATTCCGCAAGGGAGGCATTTTCAGCAGTGGTGAATTAACAATGATGGAAAGAAAAATACGATGAATTAAAAAAACTTCTTGAACAAGCACAAGTTGAATCTGATCTATGTGGCTGTCTTGGCCAAGGAATGAGCGTTAATAAAATTTCAATCCATTGTAACTTGCTATCAACTTCTATAAAAGACAGCAGAAACTTTTATACATGAAGCTCACTGTTCGATTTCATCTAACCAAATGAACCAACAACATACACATTATATAGGGCATTCCAACTACAATAAAATGAAACTAACTTACTATTATACTGAATTCCTCGAGCAAACTTTCTTTGTAACGCCTGACCCATCGCCCGTACTCCCATAGGAGTACTGAGCTTTGAATCTTCATTTCCGCCCTTAGCCCACTTTTTAATCGCGTTAAGCATTTCCAACCAGTATGCTAGGGAAAAGCTTATTATACAACTTAGAATCTACGAAGAACAGCAATCCACGCTTTGTGATGAAGGTGAAACATCTCTACGTACATGCACATGAGAATCTAGAAGATGCATCGCCGTGGCGGGAGGCTCGGTTACCTAGCCAAAACATAGATGTACGTTCACTAAGGATGATGGGACGTTGTAGTCACGCAACACTTTAGTGCGTGTCCGGAGACAAGAAAACGCCTCAAGAAGAGCCACGTGCGTGGTAAGCCGTCAATGATTCATTCCTATTACTTTTTGTCGCAATGCAAGTCGCACACAAAGTTGTGCTTCATTTTGTACGTGGCTTGTCATTAAAAATCAGTTCTATTTTCCTAACGTTGCAACTTTTCATAATCATGGGGTACAAGAAAGCTAATGAAAATGTCGCGCTACAACAATTCGTCGGTTAAGAAACGGATTTGTGGCAGATAAGTGATTGAATTGAGACAAAATTTAACCTGAGATCAGTTGTTCTTCTTTTTCTTGGAGGTGGTAGAGGCAGAAACGCCTTTAGTTGGGGATGGATATTTTTTTTCAGAGGGGGGGGCGGGCCTACAACACGAGTGGGGATGTTTCTCTGTGTTAGGCATTTTTTTAATACTAATCTGAGTACCACAGACCTTCTTACCTTTTCCCTCTTCATTACTGACTGTTCTGCCTGTGTCGAAAACTATGTTTTGCGTGGTCGGCATGGTGCTAACGTCCACTCAAGAGACTTATCAGTGGCTGCTAAGAATGGTCAGACTCAACCTCGTTCCCAGGGTCCTCTCTCTTCCTCCTCTCTTTCCCTATCTGAGAAATATTTGTTACATTCATAGCCGCACGAGGTCTTGGGACCTCCTTTCCCGAAAAGGAGAGTAGAAGACTAAGGAACCTCCGTCCATGACTTGTCTGACCACTAACGATGATTGGCTATTTAATTGTGGTTTTGCCTTTGACTCCTTAGCCCGAGTTGGACCTGATGATGTAGTTATCTTGTTTTAACTTAAGAGTTACATAACGCTTAAGTTATTAAATCATGATAAACATATTCAAGTATGCTATTGCTTTTTTTATTTTATTTTCTTACTCGGCGTTACATCAGCACTGTACGTTTACTTTATGAAGACATGCTGCGCAGGGCTTGGATAGATTGTTGTCGTAAACTGGCGTGCTATGAATGTCAGCAAGGCTCTAAAAACTTTTGTGTTTTCATTTCAGGCTCCAGATCCTTAATTTTTATCAGAAACATGCTATATGATTCACGGAACAGTTATTTGAATCGTTTGCTTGTTTCTTTGACGTTAATGATTTTTTCTTGAAACTCTAAGGTATGTGTTAGTTCTGTGAATACGGCTTTTCAATTATAGGTATCCGAGAGTTACAAGAATCTGGTGATCAACGCACACTCTGCTAGATAAAGGATTGGATCAATTCTGCTGGAAAATGACGAAAATAAATCAAAAACGGAACTGGGCAGATTCATCAAACACCAATCTAAAATGACCAGTGATATAACTCTTCGGCAAAGTGTGGAAGCGGCTTCAGTTTTGAATCTCAGTACTGATACATTTACCACATTGAAACGGATTTGTATTAATTTCTCCAGCATTGCACTGCGCATCCCCTACTGCGCACAATTTCACACGTAAAGAAAATGGCGGCTTTTTCTTTACGGCTGGACCCCGCCATAGAAGTAAATCGTCATTGAATAATAAATTTCTCTATGTAAAATAAGTATGGCCCAATTGTCAGTGTAGAACAAGAAGCAATCGAGAGAAACGTGAATGTGACTATAATCATGGTGCTATCATAAGGATTTATAGTCTTTGTAGGGTATAAACAACGTGCTGTTGCTCTTAAACGAACATGGGGACCCTTCATTTTTATTTCAAAATTTAAGTTCCTATAATATAAACAATCAATAGGTAAAGTTTGACAAAAATCTCACTGTAACATCAATGGCTTTGACACAAAAAACACCTTTCTAAAGCTGGTACTTTTATTGCGAAAAAAATCTTGATTACAAACTACGATGAAAAAGTGTAAATACCCGAAATACTTTAGGCGTCTTATTTTTAATACTGGTTATTCTGTTTTTTTTTACCTTTTTTCCATAAAATATCTTCCTCGTAAGAGGCAAAACTTAGTTCAGTTTCTAAAGCAATCTTCATAAATGGCTATGCATATTGATTAAAACAATATTATCGATTGTCGGATAACCTGCGCTATTCATTCTGTGCTAGTTAGTACATTTTTTGTATTGGTTACTGTGTGTTTTCAGCCTAGAATAATATGCACCACTCGAAACTGCGTCCTGTCATTTCCATTAGCGAGGGAGCCTGAAAAAGAAAAGAAATAATAAGAAATCTAGTGAGCCAATCGCTGGAGCCGTACTCGAAGAATATTGGCCCGAGCGAGCTTGACAGTGTAGCGAGTACCGTCAAAAAGAGGAAAGGCCCACATTCTCCCAGAAAGGACAGAAGGAACTTGCTTTAGGATATATTTAGTTGTTAAACGGTTGACAGTGTTTACAAAAGTCCTACAACACAAAAGAAAAACGGCAAATACTAAACAACCCGACCTGGGTTCTAGCAGGGGTATGACATACAGTCCTCATAAAACCGAGACAGCTCAAGGGTTGCCACTTCTTAGTGACACGTAGGCATTCCGACAACACACGCACAATCTAACGACACGTATTTGTTTACTCATCTTAAGCTTATTTTGATGAGGGTTTTGGGGGTCTTCTCTACCCGGATGAAAGACTGTCACCTCCCCGTGTAACTTCGAGAGTATTACAATTAGCTTTGACTCTAAAACATCAGTTATGTCAAGGATTGAAAGATAACTGATGAGCTTCAAATTCATTAAAATAAGCATGGCAGGTGTAAATAGTGCGCTAATGACTTCCATTAGAAATCCAAAAGTAGAAAGTTTGAAAAGGTGTTCCTGCTGAAACATGTTTGGCAAACCGTGTTTGACCACATTTCCAAACACGGCGAAGAAAGTTGAAAATACCAAGCCTAGCAGAGTATTTTTGACGAACTTCGAGGTGTGTCCTTAGAGTCTTTGCTAATTAAGATCAAATATCACAAAGTTTGGTGCATCTAAAGGTTACAGTGGGGGCATATGTCTCAGCCCATCTGGACAGAGCTACAAACTATAGAAAATAACACTAATGATTGACAGAATACAAACCGAAAATAGCTCGGATTCATTGGAAACAACGTCCACAAGTCTGTTTGCACCATTCTTCGGTGAAGGTGATGTAATTTTGGGGTCTTGTATAAAATCCTGTATTGTAGCAATATCCTAACGCTTTAAAGACTGAACAAAATGTCTTTGTGTCGTGGCAGCCTTTATTACTCGGCATCTCTGCAGAAAAAGAAAGAACGAAACAGAAGTTAGCTTCATGATCATATTTGTGAGTTAAATAAGCGCTGTAGTGTCTGAAAAAAAATAAACTTAGTGATTCCCAGTGGGGTTTCAGGAAAGGAAAATCAACCGAGCTCCTGTTACTTAGCATGACAGAGAAATGGCGAATTGCTTTTGACCGGAAGAAAGCAATTGAAATATTCTTTTTGGAATTTTAGGAGGCACTTGTCTGCGTTTCTCATCAGATTTCACCTCTGAAATTCCAGGTCTTCGGCCTTTGTAACGATGTTTTCAACCGGGTCATGGACAACCTCTCTAACCTACAACAATATTTGTGTCTGTTAATGAATCCTCTTCTGATAAGATGAAGATTACCTGTGGTGTACTCCTAGGTTCCCTGTTAAGGCCTAGATCTTCCTCTTTCTTTAGATTCTAACTTAGAAATGTTTGCAGACGACTCTACATTTTACATTACTGGTTATTCGATCGACACTATTTCCATTCAAATTCAAAAGCTTCTTGATCAACTACACAACTGGGATAAATCCAACTTAAAGTTCATGTCTCATTTTATCGGTCCGATCAAACCTATCACTTTAGCTGACAAGCCCGCCCATCAACTGCGTATCCAGCTCATCTTGCTTGGGTAACATTGGACAATATACTTAGCCTGTCTCCTCATATTGAATTAACTGCTTCTAGCCTCAATGTTAAGATTATTTAACTCAAACAGACCCCTTCGACCGATCCACTTTCAATCAATTACCAAGTACCACCTACTATATTTCTCTTTGGGATCATCCGAGCACCGAGTGCTGCTAGATTGATTTCTCTAAGCATGAAGATCTTTGCCAGCCCAAATGTAACCCTTTACTTCATGCGTATTATATTTGTATTATATCTGGAATTTTTTCCCACTTTTTTTGCATGTAATTATTTATTGTAGTTAGACCAAGTCTACATCAACATTTGCTGCCATATGAAACAGTTTACCTGTCGATTTTATTATTCTACAAGCATACTAACAGAAAATGCTGCAATCCGATTGACTGTGCTATCATGCGCTGCTACAGTGGCCAAAGTATTAGGGAAAATTTAGAGATCGACCGTTATGCGACTGAAAAACCTGTAGGTTGTTCAATGAAGTGATAAGCCCGTGAAAACAGCCGCAAGTTTCAAACAAAAATTCACTGCAATCTGCGCGCGATTTTGTCAAGTTGCTACTTTTGATATGCAGAGAAATAATTAGAAAACGTAATTTGAAGGAAATCTAGTTAGAATTCGATTGTTCGCTCTTGATTTGTGCGAGGTGATAGCTGATTCGGCCTTTGGTCTCTTCCTGTCAATTATCAGCTCAAAGAAATTACGAGCTCATATATCACAATAACCTAATAGTCGGCAAAATGTTTATGATATGACCTAAAAAAGTTTCACTGACTTTGCGGATTTCTGCATCAGGAGGGAGGCCGATACAAAAGAGATCTTGAATGTCTTCTTGTATGCATGTTGTAAGAGTAATTTTCGATCACCTATATGAGTTAAGAGGATAACTTACCCCGAGGTGAAATGGGATCATCATCGTTCATCAGATCTGTGCAAAAAACAAAAATAAGACCATATCAGAATAATCTGCAATAAACGAATCAATTCGCTATCACGTGTTTCTGCCGAAAATTGAAAATCCGCGAGAACTTTTTTTTTTGCTATAAATGATGTCAGCCACGACAAGAACACAACAAAGCTATCCTCAATTATACCTGCATTCAACTGTTAGTTTAGTTTCCTGTTAGATTTTTTGTTTGCATATGATGGTTCCTACGGCAAAGAAAATAGGGAACTAAAAAATAAAAATATATTGCTACTTACCGCGCATTAATGAGTTTTCTGGGTCAAAAAATTCTCTTCTATAGAAAGCGGCTTGAGCTTCAAATAAAACCAACACAGCGACAAAGAGAAAGAAGACTTTAGCAGCCATTTCAGTCTTTTGAAGGAAGTTTGTTTCTTCAGGCCTCCACGTGAACTGTACAGCTCGATGACCCTGTGAGATAGAGTTTATCCGACCAGCTATGCCTCTGCTTTTTATATCCTCTCTGAATGTGAACAATGAATTCCTTCTTCTTTTCGCGTCATACCAGGATTGTTTACGCGTCGTTTCTATTTTCAGTTCTGCGTGGGTCCTGAGTAATCTTATCTGTCTTGTCTGTCGCGAATTTGAGATAAAACATGCCATCGTTAGTCTGGTATTTTAAACTAAGCGATGAAAGGAGACGGTTGGATCCATATATGTGCGTGTATCAACATATGTGTCATACTTTTCGTGGGTTGCTCGAAGGGAATCTATAACATAATAATAAAAAAATAATAATAAAGCTTGTGGGCTGTGTCGGGCACTAAATTTTCCCTCGTAACCGGCATATCACCATCGTAAGATGAGAAATAGATAAATGTCACTGAATGTCGAAAATGTAGAATGTAGAAAAGCGAGAGATTAAGTAAATGTCAAACTAGAGGGGTAGGGTGGCATACTGCTTAGTGCCCAGAAAGAGTCTCTGGCGCTTGAGATTAGTCTGAATTTCAGCCGTTTCTTCCCCGCGCCCCACCCCACTCGGGGTAAAGAGAAGAAACGTGTGAAATTCAGACTTCCAACTGATGTCTCTGCAGAAAGGAAAGAGAAAAACTAAACATTGCCATGAGATCGACGTTATTTAACAATAAGTTTACGAGCTCGAGATTTCTGTCGTGTGACAGTAATTGACGGCGTCGTAGTCAAGTACTTTTACAGACTGTTTCTGTTGAAAACTATCCGAAATTTGATGTTCTTAAAACAAATATCTGCCCAAGAAGCGAAGCTTCGAGGGCAAATATGCTAGTTTAAAGAACATCAAATCTATAAGGGTTAACTATCAGACCGATAGTTCTGAGACAGAACCATTTCAAAAATCATATTAAATTATTTTCGCCTGTTTTAGATGAAAGCCATAACGCCAAACGTAAAATTTGAAAATGCAATTGTTCACTGCTAAATTTTCTTCCACACGTCAGTTTTTAAGATGAAAGTTGTGCCAGCCTAATGTAAAATTTGAAAAAGAAAACAGACGAAAACCCTCTTGATACATCAATTTTTTATTTTCTACAAACCCGCTTGTGTACATAAACATTTTCACAGATGAGTACTATCCATCAAATGTGAACAACGATTCCCTCATCGTTTCGCGTCGCATCCCAGGATTGTTTACGCGTCGTTTCTTTTCTGCGTGGGTTCTGAGTAATCTTATCTGTTTTGCCTGTCGCGATTTTGAGATCAAACATGGGATTGTTAAGTCTGGTATTTTAACTGAGCGATGAAAGGAAACGGTTGGATCCATACGTGCATGTATTAACATAATGTGTCATACTTTCCTTGGGTTGCTCGAAGGGAATCTATGTGTTAAAGAAAAAAATTAAAAAAATGCAGTTGGGATGTGTCGGGCGCTAAATTTTTCTCACGTATTAAACCGGCATATCACCATGCATTGGCGTAAGCCTAGATGTCGACCCTTGATCTGGAAAATTAAAGAGGATAGACGTCGGTTGCATTTTTTTGATAATAATATTGCCTCACCTCATTGCTCTGTTTCCGTGATAGAACTAATCCATGCGCCTTCGATCAAAGTAGTTTCAAAAGTATTTTCTACACTACCTCAGTTATTTTGTTGGTGAAATATTTGTGTTGTGTCTTCCCTTTGCAACTTATGTCAATCGAGAGATAGCGCTTTGCGTTTGCATTGTTTTTCTGACAAGAGGCCTAGAGGCCTTCATGCGAATGTTTTTTTGTTTTTTTTTTAAGTTTGTAATTATTATCATTGGTCTGTCAGTGAGCGAAGAGTGAGGCCCGTAAACGAATATAAGTGATAATGGTGAATGTTTTTTTCTACAGGAAAGATAAAACCTTAGATGTTATGATTGTTTTTCGATTGGGTTGAGTTGAATCGTGAAACTGTTAAGCTGAAAACTTTCATTAGGTACATACTTGCAGCCCTTAAAAAACCGAGCAATATATCTTTTGAAACTGACTGGGCGAAGAGTTTTTGGGAAAAATTTCCAAGCCTCCACAAACAAAGATTTGGCTTTTGAGAAAGTTCCCTTTTCCTTCAGATGACATTTTACTACGACACTTCTGCGACACCTTGCACGTGCTCGGAAGCGAAAAACAAACTTGCGGTAATACGATCTTAAAATATCAGGAATCAGCCGGCTTATAGGCCTTAACACGGATTATTTTTTTAAGGTGGCTCGATAGTCTAAAAAGGCAATGTTTGTGACCTTGTTACAGAAATTTATACCCATAGTACATATTTTATGTTCAATACACCAGAGTGAAATATTCTTTCAAGTGTTTATTTTGCAACTGGGACAGATTCCTTATATTCCAGAGGTGTCACACCCATAAATCTGACCACACCTATTTACCAATTACCGTAAAGCCGGCAAATTCTTGGGATGAGCTTCTTGAAAATATCGTTTCAATACAGCACTTAAACCGGATACATGTTACCGGGTCACTAGACACTAGTATATTTCTAGAGGCTCTGAGATTTTCCCTGTTTCGCTGTAAACTCGCTTTGACCGGAAAATTCCTTGAGTTTAGGAATTCCGTGAGCTTATACACCGCTCGGGAATGTCCTAAGTGTGTGCCCAAACCACGTTTCACTGCTAAAATGCGTTGTTGGCAACTAGGTTTTGCGATTACCTTAATCGGATAATTTACGCTTATCGCTCTTAGATGTCATAATCAATTAACACAGGATATCCTTGCCGCAGCGTTTTATGGTTTGGAAGCACAACTCTTAACACTTTTAGTACGTGTAAAACTGCTGTTATGGAAGCTACGTTTTTTATTGGGATGGGTCGGGGTATTTTACAAATTTTTTGCAAAAAAATTCGTGGCCCTCCCACTTCCAAGAATGGATTAATGCACGACCAAATACCTACAGAAAAGCATCTGACCCTCAGACAAAAATAACCGGAAGTGAAAATAACTAACCGGAAGTGTTACTCGCGTAACCGTGTCCGTTGAAAGTAATTTTGAGCAAACAAATCTAGACAACAAGACAAAATATTTGCGTTAGTACGTCTTGAATGACTACTGAAGACATGAATAATCCGTCTGCGATTAGAAATTCTGAATTCTGAATGGGTGTCAGAATAAAGTCAACCTAAAGAAGTTCAGCTGATGAGAATGTACTATCTTGCTTTGGTACATCTTAAATTGTATGACCTGAAGACTTTGCGTCTGATGAATTCGTCCTGTTTTTGCTCTAGATGCATAAAACAGCAGATACTCTAAACAGATTTTGTGTCTCTAGTATCAAAAACTATAGGCAAAAAACATGGCTTGCGCCAGTACGTGCACGGACCGTGTTCAGTTTATTGTCAAGACCCAACTGCTGTTTTTCATCATCAGTGAAACAAAAACTCGCTTACGGCGTTATTTATTTGATCTTGTCATCTCCTCCATTAAAAGTTGACAAATAACTTGCTTAACTTTCAAAATAGCGTCTGTGAGGCAAAGCAACTTTCTCCTCCACAGACAGTTTTGACACAATTAAGTCAAAGACCCACCCCCGGTGCGGATTTGATTTGTATACATAGACACGTGACCAGC
>OMLO01000125.1_pt1 | contig 38129 bp, 42 predicted proteins | sample 1674811 | NCBI WGS metagenome assembly OMLO01 (sample SAMN06265003, study PRJEB25207) | coral metagenome | isolation source: Coral host | place: Mexico:La Bocana,Puerto Morelos, Mexico | collected 2008-11-13
GTCCGAGTCAACAACTTGTTGATGGTTGGGTTTTGAAAAGATCGAAGATGATCAAAGTTTTGCCCAATCAGCAACATCTTCACTGATTCACGATGTTCATGCCTCACCGTTTTTCATGGTTCTTGAATTGCCTTGTTCTTACATTTAGATTTCTATATATACATTTCTTACCACTTTCTTACCCACTTCAACCCCTCCATTCTCTGTGCCTCGTCGTCCAAACGTCGCTGAAGCCTTCCAGGCGTGTGCAGTCCACATTGCACGGGGGGTCGCTGACAAGCAAAATTTCAGCAAGCAAGCTGCCTTCCAGCCAAATCTTGGGCCGTGACCTCGGCAATCAAGGAACAATGCGCACATGCAATCACGAAGGGAAGTCATCACATCGAAGCAAAGTTTTAGTGCGGGAGCTCCAAGGATTCCAACTCGTGACTAGATGTAACCACTGCTGTGGTGAATAAAAGCTTCGGAGGCGTTTTTCAAAAAAATCGAGATCAAGTTTTGTGGAGATTGCAGCACAATCCAGCACAAGATCATATATTCCAAATCTGTCGTGAAAAGCGGAAAGAAATATCTAGAAATATACAAAAAAAACAAAGAAAATCAAACCCCCGAAGTATAGAGAAACAACACACCGATTTGAAAAAATATTGATGTTAAAACTTTGAAGCCTTAAACAATCTTAAACAAGCCAAAAATCTCCTTTCTCTGCCTTTTGAAAGTGCTTTTTGTGACTTCGTGACTCCGGCGTTGGGTGCTCTCACCGTGTCTACTTCCAATTTCCTGACTGCTTCACGCAGGTCCTGTCCAAACTTTCAAACGAGGAAATTCAGGAAGAAATGGAAGAAATATGATCGGCTTCCATTTTGAATCCAAAAAAAACATTGGAAACTTTTGATTCTCAAGGTCTATCTGACTTTGGAAAAGTCTTGCATATGTCACTCATGTCCTTGAAATCTCGTGGCAGTGACACTGGCACAATGGTTCGCAACCTGTCTGCAAAAGCGTCCAAGCACCAAGGTCTCCAGACAAACTGTGCAACTGCAACTGCAAAACAGAAAGAAAAATATAGAAAAATGATACGAAATACATCGAAATACATCGAACCATTCAGCTTGGCAACGAGGAAACAGCATCTGCCGCTGCAGAGCTGGCTTTGTGAACTTTTGCAACCTCAGCATTTTCACGTCTCAAAAAGCGTGGCAATTCGACAGTATCAGAAACATTCAAAAACTACGTTCCGTATACAGTCCAATACGTCATTATATACCTATGTAGTATATAATATGATCTTCTATGACAAGAATGGACTCCTCAAGGCGGTCAGAGACTCAATTGGTGATTCCGTGTTCGTCATTCTGCCATTTCTGTGCCTCATCTTGCCTCTAATTCACAGGTTGGTGTCATAAAACATAGGCTGAGAAATTCAAATATCATGAGGCATTGCACCCCACTGGGAGAAAATTGGGACAAATTTGCCCAGTATTTGCACAAAAAGTCCAGAAGGTCAGAACTAAACAGCAAGTGAAAATGGAATCATCTTGCACGGCTTGCATGGATACACTGCAGTGCAGCTCTGCACTGACTGGGAAGAGATGCATCATCCAAGTTCTTCTGGAAGTCATCCCTTAAGGCAGACACCTGCAAGACTGTTCCCTTGGGCTGCCGAACAGACTTAACCGAAACCCATCTCTCATTTGTTCAGCATGCTTGTAATACACTTTAATTAGATTCATATTTTGGATTGAATGTTTCAGCAAATATAGATCTTTTGTGAGGTGCAAGACATAACTTAACAGCGCAATGATATTCGCTTTTATTTCTTGTGATTGCAGTTGCCAAGACTGCGGCTGTCTCAGAACTCAACTTTTGGCTGCCCCATTTTTGCGATCAGCGCTATGAATTTGGTCGGGAGCTAAAGGCAAACGTTTTTCCCCTGTTTAAATTTACGGTGACTGAAAGATCTTGTCTTACTTACCTCCTTGAGGAATCTGTGCTAGAGACAAAGGTGGTGCAAAATGCCACTGGACATCCCTGGACCTTTACTTTCTCTTTAGAGTGTCTTTTCTGGACAGAGTGCGAAGCCGTAGGAAGTTTGACACACTCAAAAATTTCGCCTCCAACTCTAGGTTCTTCAATCGATCTTCCAAGGCCTTGGAGAAAATGCCCACGTCGACAACTAGTTTGCTTGATTTCGGATCGGAGGTATCTGAATCGATTGATGCTCCACATGCCAACATCCTTCTGTGTCATCTGGCATCTTGGAATTGCGCATTGTTTGAAACATCACATGGGTCATAGTGTGCTACCTTTCATTTTCTTTCATGATAGATTGTCATTATCTGCCAAATTCAAGAGGCCAGTGCTTCCAGAAACTCTTGCATGGACTATCTCGATTGTATTGCCTGTATTGCCATTGAAACTGCCCTACCATCTCAAAGTGGCACAATAACTTATAATTTCACTATCTCAGGCTTCTTCAGGTTTTCAGGGCTACCAAAGTCGCCCAGGTCCAAGTGCAGCAACTTGCTCAAAAACAAATTGGAAACTTGTGATGCTTCTGGCTTTATTGCAGAAGAAAGGTGCCTGCAGACAATGAGCTTGGATCCCGTTGCCCAAACTACGTGCGAATGAAACACAAGAATAAACAACTCGGACAGAGTGGTGTCTGTCAATTGCAAAGATCATGAGGCACATAAAGTGGACTGCAGCACTGTACAGTATGAACACGTAATATGTGAAAATGTATCAATGTGTTGGGATTTTCTGATTTTTCTCACCATGCCAACGGGTTCTGCCGAGACGCTGATACGTCGGGGCTTGGGATCGGCTCTGGGAGCGTCACCGGCACTGGTTCTGGAGCAGCACCTCGGAAGTTCAAAAATCATCAAAAATCAATATGCAAAATATGTCAATCAAAAATAACGAAATAGTTAACAAACTATAACAATGCACACGTGTCTGGAGGTATTTTTGCACAACACCTTTTCCTATCAGACTGAAATTATGAAATCACAAAGTCGGATCATCTCTTTCGGTGGTGTCTGAGTGATGTCACCGTGATGTCTTTGGTGATGTCTTTGGTGATGTCTCCGTCTTGTCTTAGTTTTGTCTCGGTGGTGTCTCAGAGATGTTTTGGCGATGTCTCGGTGTTGTTTCGGTATAGTTGGTGATGTTTTATATGTTTCCGGGAGGTCTCGGTTGTGTGGGGTGCTGTGTGAGTGATGTGTGGGTCTTGTTTCGGTGATGCTTTGCCGATGTCTCGGGAATGTCGCGGCGACGTCTCTGTGATGTTTCAAATGTGTCTCAGCGATGTTTCAGTGATGTGTTGGTGATGTTTTTTGTGATGTCTCGGTTTTGTTTCGGTGGTGTGTCAGTGATGTCTCGGTGATGTCCCGGGTTTGTGTCAGTGATGTGTCGGTCTGGTTTGAGTGATGTGTCAGTCATGTGTTGGTCTTGTCTCGGCGATGCTTTGGTGATATGTCGGTGATGTCTCGGCTTTGTGTCAGTGATGTGTTCATTGTTTGAGTGATGTCTCAATGTTGTGCCGGTGGTGTCTCAGTTATGTTTCAGTGATGTCTTGGTGATGCTTTGGTGATGTCTCGGTGATATCTCGGTTATGTTTTGTTTGTGTTTCATGGATGATTCGGTGATATCTCGGAGATGTTTCAGTGATTCTTTGGTGATGTGTCAAGATGTTTTCGGCATGTGCTAGTAACGTTCTGGTGATCTTTAAATGATGTGTCGGTGATGTCTCGGGCGTGTCTCGGTGATGTGTAGTGATTGCGTTGTGATGTTTTGGTGATATGTGGGTGATGCCTTGGTTTTGTGTTGGTGATGTCTCTGCTCTGTGTCGGTGATGCCTTGGTGTCTCAGTGATGGGTGGTGATGCTGCGGTGATCGCGATGGTATTGTGATGTTTCGGTGATGAATACCGATGAACATTTTGAGATTTTTAGTGGGTTCTGAAGCAAAAAGGGTGGCTGTTCGATGTGTCTTTGCTATTGGGGTCGTATGCTGGGCTAATTTTCTCCCGAGGAATTTGTAAAGGTCAGGTGGTTTTCCGGAGGGGCTTGTGGTGAAGTAGGGTGGCTTCTGGGAAGTCGTGGCGAGGTTCTCAGGTCTGAAACCGTAAAAAAAATCAACACTTTTTAAGGCGCAAGGGTTTGATAAGAAAGAACAGGATGATACCTCATAGAATTTTCTATTGCCTACCTCTTCATGTTGAAAAAAACCAAATTCCCTCCATCCTCGCTGTAACATTCCTCACTGTGCATCCCCACTTTGTTAAGGGATTGGTTTGGTACACCCTAGTCATAAACCGCTACCAACTCCCGCCCAAGGTCCGGAATCCTTCAAAGACAACACTTTTAAGTAAAGGGTTTGGTATGACCAGTGGTGAAACTGGACTTCGGACCGAGTCTGAGGTTTCCCTTTTTCTGCTTTGGCCCCGGTGCTGTGTCTCCCTGGATTGTATTGGCTAAAGCGGCTAAGATTGCGCCCCGAGGGTTCAGCTTTTGCGCACTACGCTCATGTTTTGCGCCTGTTGTCTGGACTTAATGACGTTGGCCTGATTCGTGCGATGGTCAAGGCCAAAAAGAGAAAGGACGAAGAAGCTAGAGAACGTGAGTTGCGTACGGATCCCCACGTTCTGGAGTTTGAAAGGTTCCTGGAATCTGTCCCACCGAAAGACCTGCCGGTTGTGATTGCGATCATCAGTGAGAATCTTTTCCCCCCAAAACGGAAACAGGGTGGTTTAGTGCTGGTAGTCCGGATCCGGTCTTGTCCCCCCTCTGCTGCGGTTGAACATGTTCAGACTAGAGCCCACTGTGTGGTTGACTTTTTGTCTGCCTTGGTTGATGACATGCCCCCAAACCCCGTTCACAACTGGACCGATGTTGTCCCATAAGCTGGATGGGCAAGTCAGGTAGTTTCCACCATCTTGTCGGAAGATATCAACGACATGTTGAAACAGTCAAGTGGGTCGTCTGGTGTGGCTTTGGCTGCAGACGACGTGTTCAAGGTGAAAGTTGAGCTTGTTGCTGCTGGATACCTTCTAGCCTCTGAGGAGTTCTACCTCCACAAGAAAGTGCGAGCCAAGTCTGTTAGGAGTTCTTTTGGGAAGTGTTTGACTGAAGTTGAGGGTCAGCTATTTGAAAGGTTGAACAATGCGGTGGTACCAGAAGATACCAAGCTATATGAGACCTTACGGGATGTGACCAAGTACGAGTTCCAAGGGAATTGGTCGGATTTGGCAAAGAAAAACGGCAAAGACACTTTGACCAAACTGTTTGATGTCCCCGCCCCTCTGATCAAAACGCAGCCGATGCTGCATGAGAGTGGCTCTGTACGAGTCACTGTGATGGCGAGCAATCAGGTCCTGTTTTCCTAAGAATTGTCTGTTGCTAAGAAAGCCAAAATTTGTGATGTTGCAAATACCGTCATTACCGGGTCTAAAGGCCTTTTTGAATTGGAATTTTGTGTGCAACACGAAGAAACCAAAGAAGTGCTTGATCTACAATCTGTTGTGTTTGGACCTGGAACACTTGGTGGTCTGCTGGCAGGTCTGGTCTTTGTAGCCGGCGCAGCCTCACCAACTAATTCGGCAAGAGCCGCATCTCCAGAGGGGGAACCAGCAGGGGTCACATGTAAGTCCAACACGGGAGCTTTCATCTGAAAAGGGACAGACTCGGAAACCCCAACTTCCGTCAGGACAGGTTTGGCTTCTCCATAAATCGCAGTGTGCCTCTTCAGAGTTTCTCAATCTCTGGAAACGCTTCAGGCCTCTGAAGGCATTCAGCTTCCGGAAAGGTTTTCCGCAAATCATTAGGCGAAGCCACCATCAACAAATCCAAGAGGGCCACATGGAACGTAAATGAGTGCAAGTCCCGGTAGCGCTCAGCGATGATCGCTCCTGGTGGGATTCGCTCGCCTTCGGACGTAGTCAAGTAGCCCTTCACATGCAGGAGGGTATCACCAAAGCAGAACTGGTACTGTCAACCAATTCATCAGAGGTACCGTCAATCGGGGCCTGGAACCTCTTTTGGCAAAGAGTGTGGGCACCTTCCATCATGACACTGATGTCAAGGAAACATGGTGCTGTTTCACCTTCACTTGATTTGGGCCCATTGCCCAGAACCAAGGAGGGGTACAAGGTCCGGATGGCTTCCCTTCCATGTTTGGTAACCAAGTCACACAAAGCAACGGAAAACAACAGGTTCTACAAGTGCAATTGATGTTGAGGTATGAGAAAGTCAGCTCTGAAACCACTGGCCGTGATTGCCGGACAAATACCAGCATCTTGAATGTGAAGTTTTTGTTGGTGATTCCGGTGTCCAACTTGAAATGCACGAGAAGCTCGTGCTCAACCTGCGGCCTACTGAGATTATGGTAGACCAGCAACTGCTGGTTGATAGGATGTCCAAGGATGAAATCACTGAGACCAAGAAAGCCTTGCTGGAAGCCTTCAAGGACTTTGATGCGTCTGTTGTAATTCCAAATCACCCTGCACATGGTCCCAAAGTGATGGCAAGTAAGTCTGCTTCTTCTGGTACTAAACGTTCTGAAACTGATCGGCCTGTTTTCGGTGGTTTGTCCCATGTGGTGTTTTTCTCAGACTTTCAGGGTGCCCCAAAACGCGCCCGGCGAGCCATGGACAATTAGAGGACTGGTTATGGCGCTGCTGCGATGGTCGAATAACGGTTGGTCTACAATCGTACGCCAGCTCAGACTGACGTGCAAAACGAGTTGTTCAGCACTTTGGCCAATAGAGCCAACAACAAGTTGCAAGGACAGAACGTCAGGTCCATAGCTGTGATTTTTGAACGTGACAACCAAGATCCTTTGCTCTACAATTCTGAAGTTTTCGATCAGAATTTAAGGAGTATGTGTGCGAGATGGAAGCTCATGTTGCTTACTGCCGGAAGGCAGTGGACAGTAAATGTCCTCGAAACTCCTGAGGTGGTTGGTGGCGAAGCTACAGTCTTCGTGAAGGTTTCGGATCTTACTGACAGTGCTGACGAGATTCCAACTGAAGAGATACGGGGCAGGAAAAGATCACGTTCTCGCAGTGATCGCGAGAAAAAGTATAAGGATAGTGAAAGAAGAAGTTCTCGAGGCAAAAGAGAAAAACGTCGTCGTGATGAAAGGCGATCTGGTGCTGAGAGGCGTTCTACTAAAGAACATGGAATCAGCGCAACCGAGTTGGATGAGGCCACTCTCTCTGGTGGTGTGAATGGTAGCGATACACCTGGTGTTTTGGAATGTATTCCAAGCAGTGTGATTTCTCCCACGGTGGTTTGGACGCAACAGTGCCTGAACCCGTTCACAGATGTTGAAAGAAGTGAAGGGCAGCAACAAAGTGATCTCTTTGCGGTCTTAGCTTTGAAACGTCTTGAAGCACATCTGAGTGATTCCGGCCAACGTAGTTTGCCTTTAGGAGGTTACGAAGGTTTTGTGGCACATTGCCCACCTTTGTATGTTCAGTCTCACCCAATGCAGGGGATCCGAAGCGGTAGTGTTTTCGCTGTGCACTGTTCCCACTTTCCTGGGTCGCTTTGTCCCACGTGTTGCACCCCTCTGATTGGTTCCAACTGTCACGAGTGTGGACCCGACGTCCCCTGTTTGAGATTGGACCCAAAACCCATTGAAGGCGAAAGCCGCGAGAAGGAGATCCTACTGAAATACGTGCCTCGGCGGCAGAACGTTCTCAAGTTTGCTGACCGAATCACGTTGGGAATTCGTTTTGTTTCCCATTACCAGGGTGATGTTTGGAAAATTGCGATTGAAGGATTTGGAAATGGGTTTCTGTTACACCAAGATCAATGGAAACCCTCTTCGATGTTTTCTTCAATGGACATGTGATTGGTTTGCTTTTGGGTTTGCCGCTTTTGGCATCTCCTGCTAGAGGGTCCGACGGAGCTTTGGTTAAGAGATCTTCTGGTGTGGAACCCTCAAGAGTTTTGGATCTTTTTGCGGGAATCGGAATCGGAGGATCTCCCTTTGGTCCCTTCGAAAGTAGAGAAGTCGTTTCGGTTGAATTGGATCTGGCCCCTGCAACGTCGCTTGCAAAGACCACGAAACGTACCCTCCGGACACCTGGATTGACGGCAGATCCCATTGATGCAGGGGGGCAAGTGTTACATGCTGATGTTAGAGATCCAACATGGTACTTTCTTTCTTTGGAGGCCCCATTCACTGATGTCCTGTGGTCTGCCCCTTGTCAACACTCAACCCTGCTTTGTAGCGGGAAATACGATGGGTCTTGCTTGCCCGGATGGACTGCTCATACCACATGTTTTGGGGTTGATCCTTCTGTTTGCGCCACAAAGGTCTATTGGCGAAAATGTGCCAGGTTTGATTGACCACCCTGATTGGCCACGTGTTCGAGAACTGATGAAGCTCCTGCCTTATCAAGTCCACGTTTTGTGTACCAAACTTGAGACCATATCCCCGACGGCACGGAGTAGATTGTTTTTCCTGTTTAGTCCTTCATCTTCCACACCTGATTGGGCATCGCTTGTACTGAGTCCCAAAGATTGGTCACTGAAGCTGGGCATTTACCACCATTTTTGGAAGAACAAGCTCTTCTCTTTGCGAAACAGAAAAGGATGTTGTCTGAAAGGTCATTGCTCCCAGTGGCACAACGTGTGGCTGCCTACAACAATTGCCTCATGGACGGTCCGCAGATTATCGCCAAACGGAAGGCAGTAGGCGTGCTCCCTACACTTGTCGCTAGCTACAGACGGCAGTGGGATTTGCCTTCCAAAAATCTGATCACAAAAGGGATTTTGACTTGGTTGGTACCAGGAGCTCTGGAAGACCACCGTTTTTTCCACTAATTTGAAGCGGCCCGATTGCTAGGTTTCCCACAACAAACGTGGCTTCCTGCTGATGAGGTTCTTGCAACGCAATTCCTGGGACATTCGGTTTCGCCTTTCCAAGTTGCACCATTGTTGTTTGCATTGTGGAAGTGTCATCCCAGAGAACTTTTGTCCAATTTGGTCAAATACCGGTTGTTTGGTTTGCCACCTCTGAGTTTGGCAAGCGTTGTTCAGACCGAAGATTTGAAAAGACGGGTTTTCTACGACAGACCAAAGTCCTTGCATCCACGGCTTGGACCTGTTCAATTGCTTAGCTGTGGCACAGTTCTGTGCCCATATCTTTCTGAACGTGCTGGTTCGCTATGTCAGACCACCAATGACTTGTGCCACTCCTTGATGATGCGAGACCTTGCTGTCTCAAAATGGGACACAAGGCTGCTTGAGAATCTTGTGCAACACTTTGTGACTTTGAAGCCATTGAAGGTTAAGTTCCTTCAAGGGGATTTTGAAATTGCTCTTTCTCCCCTGTGTAGTGTCGCCGATGTTGTCCCAGAATTTGCTTGTCCCGTACTGGACCAATTTGGTTCCTTCAGAGACCTTCTGTGGACGTTTGGGAAGAAATCCATAGTCGTTGATACCTTTCAAAGATTGGAAGAAAGACCCGTGTCGTCATTGGTACTGACGTGAGGCTGTGGACCTGGAGAAAAGATGTTAGTGTGTCTGACGCGGTCTTTGAATGTTTCCCCTTTGACGCTTCAACGAAGGTTGTGATTCACCAAGGCGAAGATGAAGTCGACCCCACCTCTGTTTGGCATTTTGGCCTGACCTATGTTGTGAAATATGTCCCGGTCCTTGTTGAAGTTCCACCGTTTGGCCAGATGTGGGTTGATCCGTGGAAAGTTTAAGGTTGAATCACTGCAAGATACCCTGTCCCAAGTGCATTGCGGTAATCGCGCCAATGTTCGCATGGTCTGCCACGGTACCCTCCTTGACCCGACAACAACAATTGCCTTTGCTGCGAAAGTAGGACCTCTGCGGGCGAAAATCTTTTGTCTCCCTGGAGGAGTCAATTGGACTTTGACACCCATCCTCACGGAACTACAATCCCTTCTGCTTAAACACGGTCATCCTTCCAAAGAGGTCGAGAAAAAGGCTCATGAAGTTTACGACGCTGTCGGACACGCTGGATGTAAAAGCATTCTTGAAGCCAAAAATCATTGGGCGATGCTCAAAACTGAGGGTACTAAGCATAAGCTCGTGCTCATCCCTCTAGCCCACAGGGGCAGCTCGAAAGGACGTGATGAATTGTTTGAGGCAGACCCTTGGGCTAACTGCGGTTCGAAGCAGCAAAGACAGAACAGGGCAAAGAAGGTGCCCACCAAAACCAATAATGCGGTCGGACGCGTTGATCTGTCTTTGTTTCATGACGACAAGCAACCGGTCTCCCAGGTGGACTTGAATCAATTGTTCAAGGTCATAGCGGTTTGCTTGTGACTGATGTTACCGAATTTGGATCCCATATGCCCTCCGTCTTGCGTGGCAACACCTCCGTGTCGGCCGCGGGTGCGCTGCTTGTTTGGGCGTCTCTTGCGGATGTGTCTGCTGGGTCTTCTGACAGAATCCAAGAATGTATTGTCCCCGGTTGGATTGGTAACCGCAGTGCTGCCCTGAAAGCGGTCCTGGTGAATTGCGGAGATAAACCCATCTCGTTGTTCAAAGAGGCCAATTTGAATGTGACGTCTGCACCTGCAGACCATCAGGGAGGTATCGAGTTTTTCCTCAAGGCCATTGGTTTTGCTAACGTCATGGCTATCGCCCAGACCTGGTCCCAAAGTTATTTCAAGAAAGGTCACAAGGTCTCTCCTGAAGAGGCTGAGTACTTTCACGGTTACTTGAGACTTGAAATCAAGGCGGTACATGCTATGCTTCGACTTGGTGGATATGACGGGTTTTTTCCCACGCTGAGAACATTTCAAAAGGCCAACGACCCGGCGTATCGCGTCCTTCAATTGAGAGGTTACAGTTTGATTTGGCTGGTGCCAGAGCTCTGTTACCGGCTGAAGAGTTTGGTCTTACGCGTTCACGTCATGAGTTTTGGTATCAGGGTCGCGTCCGAAAGGTACAACACGATGAAACGTAAGTTGCAGGGACTTTGTCGCACAGTACACCGATCCACTTTGAAAGCAGCATTACGCTCCCTCAAATGGGCGGTACGTGTTTCCAAAGCCTCAGGTTTCAGGGCATGGATGGTATTTAGTTGTCAGGAACCACCCACAGGCTCCTTTACCCTCAATAAGGCCACCATTGTGGTGATCCGTGTTGATGCTGAAACCACTGGTCCCATTGTTGCTTCGTCCCAGAAACAAACCCCCAAGTTGCAGTTGAAGCTCCCTGCTGCTGCTGTTTCGGCGACACCAATTCCAATTCCATCGGAAGCCAACACCAAGTTTGAGCAAATTGCGGCGCAATCTACTGCAGCAGTTGGAGAACTCGAAGCAAAGGTCAACAAGTTGTCTCAATCTCTGCAAGAAGTGAAAGACAGCACGGACACTCGAATTCAGTCGGTTGAGAACGAGGTCAAGTCTGTCAGCGCGCAGGTCAAGCAACAGCACAGTGCATTGGACAGCAAACTCGAATCTATGCTCGATCAACTTTTCTCGAATCAAAAGTCGTGTATGGAGAAACTGGAAAAGTCAAACGAACAGGCGGTGCAGGCTCTCCGACAAGAATATCAATCAGGTTACTCGGAACTGAAAGATATATTCTTTCGAACTCACCCAAGACGAGGAAAGTTGCCGTTCCATAGGTGGAGATTCGGTTTGGGGTCACCAACCCCACGGCTTTGTTAGGCAAAGGTTCCACTGTTGACGAGTGGCGCTGCCGCATTATTTCCTTTTCTGAAAGTTCTCATACCCGTAAAGCGGTAAGAGCACTTGCACTGAATCGAAGAGTATAAGCGTACCAGGGGGGTATGAATCAGGGGGGTGGGCTGATTTTGATGCAAAATATGGCTTTAAGGCATATGTATTGAAAGTAATTGTAAGCCCTTTGTTAATGATATTCAAAGTTCATAACTGAACGCCATGAAAGATGGCAAAAGTCAAGTCAAGTCAAGGCAAAAGTCAAGTCAAGTCAAAGCCAAAAACATTTGCAACACACAACTTGTCAATTGTTCCCGTATTTGGCACGTGAGTGACCTGACACAGGTTCGTGTCTTTTTCATGTCCAATCGGAATTGACTAGGTTTTCCAATTGTGTTACAAATCTGAAGAGATATAAAACAATATGAAACATTCAATCCAAATAAAATTTGGAAGGCCCCAGGGCATACTAACAAGTAATTGCCGGACCTCAGGTGCAATGACCTTTGGACAAACACCGACCTTAAGTCATCCCTCTCAACTAATTGTAACACAAAACTCAAATTTGTTCTTGAAATTTCAAAAAACACATTGCAAGACCATGACATGACACCATTGACAATGACATGACCATGACATCGCTGAACTATATGAATTAAACATGTACGAAACTTAAACTGCAATGGCATCATCAGTAAAGCAAGAAAATGCCCTTCAGCTCGGCTTTGGCGGGATGTCCATCTCCACCTGCACCAGGCCAGGGTCAAGTCAAGTCAAGTTCCAGGTCAAGTCAAGTCAGTTTAGTCAAATCACATCAGACTGCGAATTGGGAAAAAATCCAGTAATCAGTCAGGGTTTGTTCTCCGTATGCACATTCAAAATCGAACCCTTCAAACAATCTCTATGTGAGGAATGTTGACAAAGTAATGTCATGTCAAGTAACAATTGCTACTTTTTCCAATGTTACTTACATCCCTGCTTGCTCCACATTTTTTCAAATGTCCCCGGGAATAAATCACATAAAGAGCCTTGACTACTTGTGAGCTAGGCAAAACTTGGATGATTCAAGTGATCTTGACATGGTCATTCCGGAGCTGCCGTTTGAGAAAAGTGAGACTGGTGCTAATGACCCAGATCAGTCACAAATGACCCTTCATTCCAGGCATAGATGTAGCGTCTCCTTGACTCCATGACAGCTCATGACCACACCATGACATTACGGCCTCCAAATATCTGCAAGAGCTTGGGCAAAATCTAGAGGGTAAGCTCCTGACTGTTCCAAAGCGTCTGGGATGCTTGTATATTGACCTGACTCAGAGCGGGCCACCAACTCTCGAGCAGCCAACATCATAGGCCTTTCCCTGACCAAGGCCTGATATTTGACATGATTGTGAAATACCTGAATTGGCTTGACACTGGGCCCACCAAAAGCACCCAGGTAGGTGACTGAGCGGGTCATGCCAATGAAGCTGAGCACGTTCTTCATTGTCGGGCACAAAGGCATCACTGATGTTACAGGTTGCTCCAGCAACACTTCGACCTTGAGGAGGTGTGCCACCAGCATCAAGAGAGTAGATAAAATCATCATCAGGTTTCCTGTCCTGACAAAATCCTTGTCCTCATCCCCAAGCCAATCATTGTCTAGGCCACGACAGCTCACTGAAACACAAATCTGCACAAACGATGAGCATTGAATCCCAAACCAAGCAAGGGCATTGCATGCCAATGAACAAACCACATCCATGTAAAGCCTGAAACCTTGACTTGTCAACACATCATGGTCCCTTTCTCCAAACAACCAATCCAAGGCCACACCATGACGGCTTTTCTTCAAGCAGGCCCTTGACACTGCAGCGGTTCCAGCAAAAAAATTCTGCCCAATCCAAACATCCTGCCTGGCCATGGTTCTCACGATTGAAGAGCCCTCGCTCCACCAGAAGTGTGATCATGTCTACCAGAGACTTCCCCTTTGCCTTGAACATAGGATAGCACAACTCAAGGGTTGATTTCCAAAAAGGAGCTGCACAGCCATTGTTCCTCGCATCATAGTTGAGAAATGAAGCCACCAAAGTGCGAACTTCAGTCAAATAACTTTGATTTGAGAACCTGCAGTCAGGGTTGCTTGAATGACTAATGACATGAATGGATCAGCACACATCACTGGCATGCCAGAAAAAAGGGCATGACTGACACACGTAACCACTAAAAAATATATGATTGAAAAAAATTGGATCCCAAACCTTCCAAATCTTGCAAGATGGAGGAAATCCACAATTGTGCGTGATTTGATCGCTTCAAACACTTCTTTCTCTTCCTCGGTGAGTTGGAGTGCATGACCAGATTCTTCACTTTCATAGGCAGTTTGGATAGGAGCTGAAAAGGGCAAGGGATTAGCAGAGCTCACACTGTATGGACCTGACCTTGAGTGACTACGGCTGGTATCTGACTGTCCAGACAACAAAATGGGCCCATTGTTGATAATAGCACCATCAACGGAACAGTGGATGAGGCCTCCATTGCAATGAGCGAAGCTTCGACTTCAGCAAAACTGCCAAGACCGGAAGTGAAAATTTCCTTTCAAAGACAAACATCTTCCTCCTTTGCTGTTGTTATGTGTTTGCGTTCAGAGCAACTATGTTTTTGGGGTTGGGGGATTCTTGATTTTGGTTTGGCCTGAAACTCAAAAACAAAAATGTTGGTTTTATTTTTCACATGTATTTCACAAGAGCTGGACAAGCTTACAGTCACTGAAGCCTGAAAAAGAGACCACATGATTTTCACTGACATGGCATCTTGACATGATGCCACATGGTCGTGACATAATGACATGACCTAAGACATACTTGATTGTCGACCACTGAAAGTCGGCTTTTCCAAACCAGTACCTGGAGCTACATTGTAAAATCAAATTGCAACAGTTTGTTTTATTGTCATGGGGTTACTTCACTGCATTATGCAGCCAACAAGCTGACAGTCCTTTTTTCTCTTGACTCGACTTGACTCACTTGCTCTTTGCTCCACCATACTGCTTGCGAGCTGGCAGTGACAAAATGATTTCAGCCATGTCGGACATGACATGACCTGGCACTATCCCTGGGACTTGAAGAACTGTGCCAGGCACATCCATCCCATGCTGCAAAAATTTACCCCACAAGAAATCATAAACTTCAGCAAGGGCTTCTTGCCAAGTGCGGCATACCCCAAAAGCCCTTGAACAAGTTTCCTTCTTGGTCTTGTCTACCCCAAAATGACTCACGAAACGGTGGGCACAGTGGTCCAAAAACAGTTTGGCATAAGGTGGGCATGCTCGAAGAAGAACCTCTGGAGATGTGTGCCTAGCCAATCATCAAATGGGGCAAAAAAACAAATGCAATTTTTCAGTATTACCAAGCAGCCAAAAAACACATTGACAACCCCAACATATATAAAGATTTGGTTTCATGAAAGAACCTGAATAATTAGGACACCAAGGTGCAGCTTGACACAGCCAGATGGCTGGAATTTTGTTCTTTTAGGCTGAGGCTCTTCAACATTTTCTTCACCCTGAACCTGACTGTCAACCGGGACCTGACTTGAAGCTGCTGGCGCTGGATCTTCAGAAGAAGATGATGAAGAGGAGGTGCTCGAAGAGCTTGACTTGGCTTTTGAACCATTGGCTGCTGATGCTGATGATGATGGCCGATTTGGTGGTGATGGTGGTGTGGCCTGCACTTCCACTCCCCCTGGCCCTTGTGAGTCTGGCCGCTCTTCTTCAGCCATCACTGCCACTGCCCGCCCTGCAGAAACTGCTGAACGTTCAACAGCAGTTGTATCAGGATCAGGGGGGGCAAGCTCTTTTCGCTCCTCTTCTTGATTGTCATGATTGCCATCCTGCCTCTTCATCTTCTTGACAAGCTCAGAGACGGTCTTCACCTTGAGCCGCCTCTTTGTACCACAAGTCGGTAAGGCCGCCGCAGCTTTAGCCTTGGGTTTGGCCTTGGCTTTAGCCCTTGACGTGGCTGAAGCCTTTGCTTTGGCTTTGGCTTGCCGCTTTGCCTTTGCAGCTGCCTGACGAAAACTAAGGTTGTTTTTTGGAAAAAAAACCTTTAACACCACCAATCACCCAGTGTTGTTGATCTTATGTGTGACTCCACAGCACCCCTAATATTAAAAAAAGACATTAAACATTTGTCAGAGGCTCTTTGTCTTCTTGAGCTTGTTTGAGAACCGATGTCCACCAGTCTTGTTTCTGCTGGGTCCGCTGGGAGTCAATCTGCTTCTTGACCATCTTGAACTCTTCCTGCTCATTCTTGTCAAGTTCACTAAAGATGCATTCCAAGAAATCTGCATCTTCTTGACTTTGACCATGGCCACCCTTGGACCCATCGTTCTGAAGAACTGAGTTGACATAGGACTCATCCCCAAAAAGACTTGCAAGCGTTGCCAGCAGTGCAGAACGACTCTTCTTCAGGTCAACATGGAAGAAGGCAGCAAGGTTGTTCAGGTCAGCAAAGACGAGCTCTGAAGATCTTCGAAGGACTGCCTTGACCAAGGGCTCCTTGACTTGACTCCGTTGAAAGCAAACGCCCACCTGATCACACCACAGAGGAATCAATGGCAATGCTTCCCACTGATCGAGATCATGCAGGAAAACAAGCTCAGCTTCACCATCATGATCAAGTTGATAGCGAGTGGTTCTATTGACCATCACCGTTTTCAAGGGCCAAACCAATGTTGCCCGCTTGTGATTTCCCAAGATCATTTTTGGCGAGGGATCCTCCTCATTTTGAAGGTCTGCAGCTACAGGCAAAAGTGCAATTCCCGGAAGGCCAATGTTGTTCAGCTTGCCTGCCTTGAGCAGGGGATCATCAACAATTAGCTTCGTTTAGGGCAAAGGTTTTTCCATTCAAGGTATTCAAACTTTTCAAACTGCTTACCCCTTGACTGGTCCATCCCTATGACTTCAACTCTACGAACGTGTTGTTAGAAGAGCGCTTTTTGTGAAGCTGCCGGCCAGAATAGAAATCCCCAAGCCTTTCAGTCCACCCTGAATGTATGCAGTCAGCCACGCCCACCCAGCACTTGAATGATCCAGTGTATCCTGTGATAGTGTTGACCACATCTTCCTCGACATGATTCTCCCAAATTCAGGTGGCAACTTGTGAGCTGATGACTTGAAAATGGATTTCGGAGCAAAGTCCCGAGTGGAAGTGGTCTTGAACTTTGACACAAAATCCTGCCTGCCAATAGCTGCTGAATGGTTCATGTCCCTTTGCTGAATCACAGAGCTGCCTTGACAATGAAATTGTGCATTTGCAGCCTTCATCTTCCTGTTGCTTTGCTTGTTTTGCACTTCTATAATCTTTGAGTCTGGAAAAGATTCGTAAAGTGTTCTCATGACTGAAACAGCTTCGTTGAACATCTCGGCGCCTGCCCTTGACCATCCTGACTCTTCCAGCAGTGAACAAATCAAGCGACATGGTAGAGTGAACCACAATCTCAAATCACTCGCAAGCTCTTGAGAACATGGTGCCCAGCTCCTCTCACAGGCCAACAAATTGTAATAGTCCTGCTTGGCAGTTTCAATGGCTTGATCTACCACAATCAGGTCATCACTCAGCAAACCAATCCATGTGTCAGGGGGGCAAGCATGACGAAGAAATGAAGAACACCGTTCATGAAGGAATGTGCTCACAAACTTGAAGATGTTGTTTGCCATGAGGTCTGCATCCATGGAGTAGCAAGCTAATTTCCCAAATACTTCCTGGTTGCCAAAAGCAAGGAGGGCTCCAATCTGTTTCAGGTGAGATTCAGACTTCCAACTCTCAACCATATGCCTGATGTATTCAACATTGTGATTTGGCGTCTTTACATTTTCAACTTGATGAGTGAACCATGACCAAGCAGGCTTCATGCAATGACGGAGAATTGACACATCTTCAAAGGTTTGCTGTGACATGCAGGCATAAGCCAACCGTAGCCCACCCATTGACTGAGCTCCTTCCCTGAGTGAACCCAAAGGATCCTCATCTGGATCTTTGAGCCCATTTGCTGAATCAAGATACCATTCAAGAAGCATTCTTGCTGCATAAAATTCAGGGAGATACTGCTCAGCACATTCGTTCCATGCAAGCCATCGTGATTGCTTTGGAAAGGACAGCTTTTGTACAAATGATTTGCAAATCACAGGCAAAGCATCGAAGATTGCAGCCTGATCTGACATTGTGTTGCATGGAACATTGTAGCCAAAAGCAATCCTGTCGACATACTTCTGAAAAATGCGACTGTCCTTGGCTTGATTTAAATTCTGGAAGAAAGGATCACAGCAAAGTGGCCCCGAACAAGTAAAAAACAAAAAGTAAAACAACTCATAATTAACATGCTCCTGAAGTAAGTAAATAAGTAATAAGTAAGAATGAGGCTCCGCACTACATGACGCCATGAATGAAGAAAGGATGGACCGCTTTTCATCAAAGAAACTTCCTTGACCAAACGGCTTGTAGTTGACTCCAAAGATGTAGCTGCTTTTCATTTGGCTCTGAGTCAATCTTGCATTTTTGGAGTTGGTCAGATCCCTGGCTAAGCGATGGTACTTGTCAAACTGGGCATGGATCAGAAAGCCTTGATCATAGAGCCAAGCAATTGCTGCAGTGTTGGTGGGCCCCTGGTCCATCATGAGTGAAAGTACTGGGATTTCTGAGGCAAGTGTCAGGTCTTGCTGACGCCAGTTGTCTTCATCATGATGCTTGACCATGACCCTTCCATCCTGTAATCTTCTTCTTTGGGAACCTGACCGGAGGGGTTCTTGAGTCATCTCCGGAAAGGCTTTGAAATCTGCAATTGACAGTGTCCCTGATGACAGGTGCCAAAGTTGATGGCTGATGCCAGAAATGAACTTGTATGACTTGAGCCGTTCAACATTTCTGCTGGCTGCAAGCGTCTCCACTTCATGGTCAAGATGAAACTCTCCAGGGCAAATAATCTTGCTTGGAGATTGATGTTGGCAGGGAGCAAAAGCTGCCACACTGTTTAGATGTGAGAAGGCGACTGTGACACCAAGGTCCTTGCATCCATGAGAGGAACCATCTGTGGCAAAAGCCCATCGGTGACAACCCTGGAAAGCAAGTTTGGTTCGTGAATAGTACATGGCCAACCCTTTCCTTGCCCACAGGTGCACAGCCCCTGGTTTGGCTCCAGCACTATTCTCTCTCTCTCTCTGACTTTTGCAAGCTCCACCAAACTCCAATGATTCACTCTGGCATCCTCCATGAATTGCCAAATCTCATTGAGGTTCATTTTTGTGACTTGATGCCCACCATCACGTGACAACCTTACATTGGTTCTATCTTTTGGGATGTGTGTTGGCCAGCAAACATTATCATCTTCACACATTTCCAATCCGGTGTACTTTTCAGGTTTATTGAGAATAAGAAGCAAAAATTCTAAAGCACTAAAAACCCATCCAAAAAACCGGCGTGAAGGGATTTGTGTTGGCAAAGCATTGGACTCACAATAGCTAGCCACACATCGATCCAATGCAGTTGTCAGTTCCTCAAGAACTTTCAGTTGCAAATCTGCAAGCAGATCTCCACATGCAGCTTTCCAACGACTCTTGGATTGTTGACGCCGGCATCTATTCACCAAGACCACAACTTTGACAAAGTCCATGAGAGACACTAACCCATCATCCCAATGGCCTTGCAGAGTTCCATCAACTCTCATGTCCTCCCACTGCTTTGACCATGATGGGACCAGCAACCTGTGCTTTCGAAGGAGAAGATCTTGGAGCCCTTCAAGCATTCCTGAACTGTTGATGGAGATAGGTCCAAGATATGTTTGATGATTGTCATGGTAAACTGCAAAGCTGTACCCACCATTTACATGACAATGATCCATCCATTTAAGGCAAATAGCTCTGATACATGACAAGCTTTGCACTTGTTTCTCCTCAGTCTTGGCTGAGTCAGCCATAGCCATGAAGTATCGTAATATAAGCTTGCTTGAAGCCACATTTGTTGGCAAAGCATCTGGCCTCTTGGAGAACACACACAAAGAGAGGAATGGACAGGTGGGGTGTTGTTTCTTGGAGTGGAAAAAACAAAAACCAACATATTTTTTAAACTTTCAGAAATAGCCCCAAGCCTGTTTGTTCTGGCATGCCTTTGAATTTCACCTTCTTGTGCAAGACACTGAATATCATTGATGAACAAAGCAGATTTGCTGCGCCTATGATGGAACGAATCGAACAAATACATCAAATCCCAAAAGTAGACTGGAGAAGCATGATCAGGAAATGTAGCTTCATAGGCAAGACATGTTGGAAACTCAGGGTTGGTGCTCCCCAGCACCAGCGGCTTCGAGTTCTGTGCAGTGATGACGCACCGATTGTCCATGGCACCCTGACTTGACACAGCCGCACCCACCTACAAGATGAAGATATAAACTATTCTTTGACCATCACTGTCCTTAGGTTGTGTTGTTGTTTTTTTTGAAATCACTCATGTCACCTCACCTCACATTGTTTCATGGTGATGCCTTATTTTGTTGCCTGGCTTTTGTTTTGTGTATGTTGTTTCTTTTTGTTTGTCTACTTGTTTGTTTGTTTGTTTGTTTGTTTGATTGTTTGGTTGCTGGCTAGTTCATTTTGTCATATGTTTAGTTTGTGTTTTCTCCTACTCAATCAGTGGGTGAATGGGTGAGTGTTGTGGTACAAACACAAAATGAAATCTTGTTTTGTTTGTTCTATATTCATCCTGACTTGAAAATTTGCAGTGATCCACAGGTGAAAGTTCACTTCATTGACTTGACTTAGCATGACTCAACAAAATAAACTTGAATGACTTGACATGACTTGATTAGTAGCCTTCCAGCAAATTAACATACCACTCAGCTTTCAAAAGTTTTGCTCAACAACAAAAATTATTCACGAGTTGAGTGTTTGATTTACAAGAAACATCAGGTGAACGTAAGAAAACCTAGAAACTGCAGCAATGTCCACACATCCAGCCTCAGTGTCGAAGAACGTGTGAAACACCTGGGCTGAAAAGTGCATGATTTAAATGCATGATAAGCAGCAAAAGGGCTTCACAACATTTGATTAGTTTTGATGGGTATCAATTTCATTGTTGCTTGAGTTGCTCTTCAAATGTGATCAATGCTCAAGAAATCACACACGGGTGTTCCACTTTTCACTGCACAACTCCCCCACGAGAACAATTCAGGATCACCCTGACATCTAATAATGTGCAAAGGAATTAAAATTAATATTGTTTGTCAAATGGTGCGATGACTGGTGAAGCAAAACCACACATGCAATAACACCTCCTTGGGTGAAAGAATCACCAGCAAAGCTAACCAGCACATTGCCCTGTGAAAAGACTGCCCCTGAATCCATCAGGCCCCGCAGAACAATGTGACTCCGCTGGTATCAATGGCACACCAACAACTGACACTGAGAGCTTTTGACATTGAAGAAAAATATGAAGCGCTAGGACTACCACAAAGAGTTTAATTGTTTCTGAACCATCAAAAAAATGGGCAAACTGTAATTTAATGGTTGATTGATTTCATTCACTGTTCAAATGTTAGTTTAGATTGCTGTTGCCAGTTGTTATGAGGTGTGACATGATTGCAAAGGAATTTTATGTGTGAAAACTCTTCATTGATTCATGACAATGACAAACAAACTTCATGAGCATCTAAATGAACGCATCTTCCTGTCGCTCCTCAGCTCGTGGTGGTGGGAGAGGAGGACCAGCCTGCCGATCATCAGCACGGGCACGGTTGACCATGTTGCTCAAATGACACTTGTTGGGGCAAGCATCAAACTGGACATTGGCAACCCAGATCCAATCATCATGACAGACTTGATGAAGAACATGGCCACAATTCAAAGTCTTGAGTTCCAAGTCCCCAAACTCCTGCATGCAAATGACGCAAACATTTGTGTCATTTGCTTCATCTTCCCCATCATGATCTGGGACATGGGCTTCAGGAGCCTCATGACCTTCATGGCCACCACCACCATCACGACCATGAACTTCACCATGACCTTCTTCACCATGACCTTCACCACCATTGTGACCTTCTCCTTGATGACCACCATTCATGATAGGAGCTGCATCGACAGCTTGTTCAAGCTCATTCTCCAGCCTCCTCATAAAATCCTCTGGTGGTGAAGGTGGTGCCGCCTTGCTCCGCAAAACTGGAGTCATTGGTGCAGCAACAGTTGCTGCAGCAGGCCCTGGTCTGTTTTGACCCTGACCATGACCAGCAAATAACGGTGGTGGTCCTGCCAATAACATAGGGGTTGCTGGCACAGAACGAAGAACATCAACAGAAGCTGTAGGACGTGCAGGTGTTTGGCCATTCAAGTTCATCAAAGGTCTTGGCGGTGACTTAGCCATGACTTGACTGACCTGCTCAGGTTGTTGTTGGTGGCTTGACTGAGCAGCAACCTGACTTGGCTGACCCCCAACAAACATCCTCTGGATGTCACGTGAAGGTGGTGGGGGGCCACCTGCCTTGCGAGTAGGAGGCTTTTTCAGCCATTCATCACTCCATGCGAGCAATCTCCTTGACAGAAACATCAGTCAGCACAATCGGGAGCCTTGACCATACATCTCGTGCAAATGCTTCTTGACCAATTGACTGAAGGAGACGGGTGTGCGAATTCTTGAACTTGGCATAGAGGTCCCCATAGCACTCCACCCCTGCCATGTCATGTCAAATCATGTCTTGGGCTCATGTGTCAAGTCAGGTCATGACAAAACTCAAACAGCACATTAGAGAAGAACATAGAAACAGATGGCGCTGAACCTAGCATTTACCTGGCTACTTTTGATTGAATCTCTCCCATGTTAACTTCTATCTAGTGAAGTAATAGTACTTCCAAATCACACAAAATTCATGCGATGATCCAAAAAAAACAAGTACAAAGCCAAAACCTAGGCACGGAAAGCAGCAATTGAAGTTGAAGGTCGAAGCCGTGTAAGGAGCCAAATCAAAATGAGCAACCCTTGATTTGACAACTCACATGTCACTGAACCATCCAGGTTCTCATTCAACTCTTCGCAGGCCTCACTCAGTCGAGCACGGGGTAGCTTGAAAATGTATGTGACGGACCTGGGAATTTCATTTGTCATAACTTGGTCCTGGTGGTGCTGAACGACCTGACCTTGATGATGCATCAGCCTCTGCTGCCACATCGTCATCAAAGTCTTCCTCAATAACAGCACCTTGATGACCGGGAACCATGACTTGCTGCATGACAGGCTGAAACATGGGCTGTTGAAACATGGGCTGCTGAGGCATCATCATCATGGGCTGAGGCTGCTGAACAACACGAGCCCTCTTCACAGCACGATTCACCGACATGACAGCAAGGGGGAAAGTCAAGACTTGATGTGGGCCTAAAATGCAAATCCTTGACCTTGACAGTGACAGAGCCAAACATTGTTTGTTTTAAAGCAAGTGATGCTGGTAGCACAGTTGCACAAGGAAAGAGGCTGACACAAAACACCACAGGTTTTTTTGATCATGACATGGATCTGAAATGAAAGCAATACGATGCACCAATGAGCAGTTTAACATGCTTGACATGACCTGACTTGACACTGCCTGACTTGATGTAGTGTTGTGTTTTGACATGTTTCGAATCCTTTATATCTCTCACAATCACATGTGTGTTTCCTCCTTTGGGCCATGCACTTGACGACAACGTTCAGGCAAACGAGCTGGAACCTGACCTCAGTGAGGCAAACTTTGGCAAACATGTTGTGTACCAAAAGTTGGTGGAAGTTCAAAAAAATATGATACCATGATTCAAAACAAAAAATGTCATAATGATACACCCCTCATGGACATTTAGAGACATTTTGAGAAATTTTGAGAAATTTTGAAGCATTATGAGGTAAACTGACCCTGGCCCCCAATACTAAAATTAGTATTCGACTTGAATTGGTGAGGCATTTTGATAAATTTGAAAAATTTTGAGGTAAATTGAGGTAAATTGAGGCCAATTGAAAGTATATTGAGGCAAATTAAAGGAAGTTTGAGACTAATTGGTGCCTTTTTGAGATTATTTAGTTCAAATTTGAAAAATAAGAATACAAAAAGATGCAAACAAAATCCAACAAGCCACAATATGATTTGCAATATTCGTGTCAACCTCGGACCTGTATTTCCAAAGGCCGAACTGTGTTTGAAACCAAACATGTACACTGTACACCATCTTAATTCCACATATATACATGCAAGAAATGAAAGAATCTGTTTTTCAGCTCTAGACTTTTCAGATTGAAACGGAATCAACCCTGCCACACAAACAAATGTTGATACTCCAAAGACCCATCAGCCCGACCATCAAACATCAGCTCGGCCAGCCCGCACAGATTGGAACCATCTTGACACACACAAAGGGTGGCCTTGTTCAAAACAACAAGCACACAAGTGAAAGAAATACAAACCTGATAACTGATCACAGACAAAACTTGTGTATACAACCAACAAGTTTCAGCTGGCGTTGCACTAGCCATTACAAACTAATTTGAATCAAATCATTTGCAGTTGACAAAAGATAAGTCATCCATATCACAGGCATATCAGTTCACCGTGACACAAACCGCAAGAGACACAGATCAGTAAATAGCAACTTCTGACTCTTATACCTTCTGTGTTTTGTCATACCCACCTGTAAACAAAAACAGTTTCAACATGTTTCCAGAAGCAAAACTTGCACAATATGACGTTTGTTTTGAGGCCCCAGATGGGGATCAATGATAAAATCTCTTTGAGGTGCCACATTTGACAAATGAAACCACAGTGCCTGCAGACAAGCACAGTTTTGTAAACAATGTGTTTATCCAATGTCAGAGTGCGTTCAAAAAAATCACTGTTGCAACTCCACTGCATGACATGAGACATGAGTTTTGAAACATGAGACACAACAGATCACACACATCACTATGCATAATTTAACATCTTGATTTTTGAAATTGGTTCTCCAAAAGACATTAGTTAATTGCCAAATTCTAATACATCACAAACGTAGCAGCCAGCACACTGTCCGCAGAAGCTTTCTTTTTACGATGAGGGGCCAGCCCACTGAAATCTGAAACAACTATGTTTCAAGTCTCAAGTGAGAAAAAGCCTCAAAACTCCTTGACTCCTTGACCTTGACAAAAATGAATTCAGCCACCAAGTCTTCAGTCATGACGATTGTTGCTCAGCATCGACCTTCAATCCTTCATTTCCAGGTTGAATCTGATTGCTCTCTAGCGCTTGAAGGCCAAAATGATAAACACTGCTTGTTCCAGCTAAAAAACCGAAGAAGACATGCTTTTGATTGCTGGAAAGTGTCACTCCTTGGAACCATGCCATCTGACTATATCCACCAGCATGAATTAAAGTGCGATAGAGGAGGCACTTCCTTACATGTGATTAACCAGGCGTACAAGCAAGCCATGTCTCTTCCCTTTGATCAAATCAACATACGGACACAATCAATCAGTGCTTTAAACTTCACTGTGTCAAGTCAAGTCATGTCAATGTCATGTCAAGGAATTGCAGTGAGTGGGAACCAATGTCACGTCAAGTTGAACCAAGGGTGCAATAGATTCACTCAATTCAACAGCCAAGCAGCAGCTGGTGAATCTTGATGATCTTGTCAGTTTGGGCAAAGAATCGACGTTGAACTGAAGGGGTGATGCCATAATCGTCCATGATTTCAGACCTAAGATCATGTCAAATTTCAAGCAGAAAGAAAAGTCCAGCCACAAGTCTCTAACATTCTCACAGTACTGAGATTCTTAGTCAACTTGCAACAACCAGGTGGAACATTGCACTGCAAACAAATCAATCAAGAGGCATGACTTCATGTGTGGCTTCATCAGAAAGGTCAGGCACACCCGGGGCACCATCACTACCACCGAAGCTTGCGGTCTCACCACCTCCAAGAAACTCTGTGATGGCCCTGACCTTGATGCCACTGCTGCCTTGGCCTTTGCTGGTGGTGGGCCTGGTGGTGGTGGTGGTGGTGGTGGCTCCGCACCACCATCACTGCCAAACCTTGTCCTGACACTCTTGCCAGGTGGGGGATAGTCTGGCGGGGTTGGCCCTGACCTGACTCTCTTGGGGTACTGGAAGTCCTTCAACAGGAAGTCATACCTCAAGCAAGAAGTCATTGAAATTGAACAGTCAATCAAGTCACTTGCGAAAGTTAAGTATGAACAAGGCAAAGTGAGGCTTTGTGAAGACAAGTTACGGAGCTTGACGACCTGCTTCATGCCATGCCTTCATGAGGTTCAAGACAATGCCATCCCAAGCATCTCCTGACCTGACATAAGGCATGTTCTCGCAGACCATTTCAAAAGGCCTTGGGTTCATTGACTGAATCAAGATGCGCAGGTGTAACAATTTCAGGTGGTGCAGTGTGCAGAACAAGATCAGCTGTGAGCAACTTGAAAGAAATAAAGTTAGTTTGCTGCTGCTGCTGCTGCTGCCGCTGCCAAGAAACGAAGAGAGCTTCCCTGACGAATCTGATAGGTAGTCCATACAGTTCATGAAGTCAAGGACAAAGTCCTTTGAAAGGCTCTCCAAAGTGATGATAACTTCGACACCCAAGGCCTCAGCAGTTTGATTGAAAAAACATTTAAAAAGGTAAGGCTCCAGGACTTTAGATAAAGAAAACAAACCGCATCAACAATTGCAGAAAACAAGGAATTTAAAGTGTCTACTGAAATTGATTCGACAAAGAAATGCCACTTCGAAAAGGGAATCCCAATAATAATAGCTGCCAGGTCACAGTCAGAATGCCATAAGTCAAAAGGACCATGACACAAGTGCGGTGGTACCCTGCACTGCAACAAATCCTTGGTTTTAAGCAACATTTTCAGACTTCAAAAAAATTCAGGAAGTAAATGCAAGAAAGCAGAACACCCAACTATTCAAGAAAAGGGTCATGACAACATCTGCAGGATCATTGATGATCTCATCCAAAGCTGCTCCCACATCAGGATGTTTCAAGACCTGGAAAAACACCAAACACACAGTGTGAGAAAGATATTTTCTGATGGTTTTCAACCAAAGCCTATCTTCCACACAGAAAAAAACTATGAGGCCTGGCCTGTTGCTGGATTTCCGGTTCCAAGCCAGGACTATGGCTATTTGAGAAATCCAAAGTTTCAGGCTGTCTCCTCTTTCACAGTCAAAAACAATTTGAACAGCTTTCCAAAATCAAGATCGAACCAGTTACACCAAGGCAAAATGACAGCCCCCAAAAAATGGCAGCCAATGGAAAACAACAGTGCAGCAAAAAGACGACATGGGAAGCTTGACAGATAAATTGCGAGGAGCAACGGTGAACTTCTTGGGAATGTGCTTGAAAACTTGACCATTGCAATAGGCCTGGTGTGAACTGCTTTGGAAAGAGTGTGTGATTGCAGAAAGACAGCAATGATATGATTCATCAGCATTCAATCAAATTTAAACCCTTACCAAACCAGCCAGCCTTTTCTTTGTCTGGCCGATTCTTCTTCTCCTTCGTGCCATAACCATAAAGAAAGACCTTCTTCGGCCACTGGATCACCCCCCAAGCTTTCCCTTGACAACGTGAAAATGAATTGAGCACCTCAGAGTCAAGAAGGCGCAGGTTTGAAGAGAATCAGGTGACAAAAAGAAGTGTGGATGATGAGAAACTGCTTCAAAATTGATGTGATTTGACCTACCTGACATGACCTTACAGACCAGGAAGAATGATACATGAAGATGCGAAGAAAACTATCCTTGATGGGTGGTGGTTGTAGTTGGGAATTCTCCTGAAATTTTTGATCCCTAACACATCCACTAAACTAGAAAAAAGGTTCCCTCCAGCATTGATGGTTGGAGTCAACCAACAAAGAGGAAAGAAACGCCACCACAACATGTTTCTTTCCTGAGTTTGAATTATGAATTTGGCTGAGGCACAAACTTCCTGATGTGAAATATGTCAGGTGTGCTCTTAGGTCCATCGCCACTGGTTGTTGTCGTTCCACCCCCGCCAATCTCCTGACCCTGACCATCCTGACCATGACCACCAGCCATCATCCTGCCACCCCCAGTTGTCGTTGTTGGAGCTGCTGGATCCCTGGGCGGAAGGCTGCTGCTGCTGGCCATGACGGGTGATCAAGGACTTGACCTCTGACCTTAGCTCGTTGACGCCATGACATTGACATGAGTCTAAGTTGATTTTTGCATGTCACTGGAGTCATGACAGCTAACGTGACATTCTATGGTTGCCTGGTTAATGACATCTCATGTCTGAACACAAAACATTTCTGGGACCATGACGGGAGCAAGGGATTAACTGCGTTCTCCAATGACCTGACTGCGTATGCCTCTGGGTTCGTGATCTGAGTGTTCACCTTCAGATGGTTCCTCAGACTTGCAAGTGCAGCCTGTGCCATGGGCCATAGTCAACAGTAACACAAAAAATCCAATGCTGATGCCTCTACTCAACAAAACCTGACCAAGACAAGACTGAGAGACAAAAAGCCTGCTTTTGTTGACAAGCCTCGAGAACTCTTCGGCAATCTTGCAGTCAATCAATGATGTGAGAAACACAACCTTAGTCAGCAGGGCTGTTCCACTTCAATGTGACATGATGAATGTGACATGACTCATCTAACACAACTTACAATTTGACACTGCTGCAACATCAGAAACAGAACAGGCATGACTCCACCAGCATGCAAACAAAGTCACCTGTTGGCCTTTCCTCAGTGCAAACAAAAAAGTGTAGTTGGCGACTAGACCTTCCACTCTTGCAGTTGCACATGTTCCTTAAATTAAACAGTAGTATGCAGCAAGCCAAGTGTCCTTGACAATGACTCACAGCCTCACTCCTTAGGCAAATGATTCAAAGCCACTGAATGCCCAACAGACGAAGCAGGCGGAGGCATCCACCAACTACCCCAGTTTCCTAGGGAATTGCTATTATGCGAAGTGCAGGCTGGATCACATAATGGTAGATTACAATGTTTCTGAGTTTATATAACTTTCACTTGTGTGAGTTGCAGCTTAGCTTTGCACTGATGATTTGCTTGCTCTTAGTTACTTTCACAGCTTTTCTAATTCTCCTGCTGTTGCTGTTCTTGTTGTTGGTTGATAATTGTTGTGTTCTCTGGCTGACTTGGCCACTTACACATGTTCTGACTGTTGTTCAATCAACTGTGATCTGTACGTTTTGTTTCACTTCCACATTGTCAGTTGAATCAGTCGATGGAATACAGAGAACAAATTTTAACCAAACACCAGTCATCATCCAACTTCCAACAGCTACAGTTAGGTCCTTAGACACTCATCGCACTCTATTGATGTCAATTGATTTGTGATTGCTGTTCCTATTTCACACATCTTGATTTGCACTGCCTTGCACTTGACAAAAGCAGCGGGGCGACAGCAAGTTGATCAACCCAGTTTCAATTTCTGGAAGGCTTGAACTGACTTACCACTTCGAACTTGTCTTCATCATCACCAGCAACATCATCAACACCACCAATAACATCATCAGCCTCACAAAAGCTAATGATCATCATCACCATCATCTTGCCATCATCTTTGTCATTAGAACAACACACCGCCATCACCCTCATCATCCTGGTCATCCTGGTCATCCTTATCATTATTTGACACAAACATGTTCTTCAACAGCTGAATTTTGTTGACATGCTATAAATTAACTTAACATGACCTGATTTAGACCGCACATGAGAACGCATTTGACATCTCAAACTGTGTCCCCCAAGCGAGCCTGAAACATCACAAGCTTTGGCCGAAAGGAAAGGCCACAACCTCAAAGCAGCATTGTGTGGCCTTTGTTTGTTGATGACATGGCCCCTTTATGACTGCACTAGCATGACATGTCAGGACCCTTGCTTTGGTGAAGAGGAAACTTGACCAAAATGTACACACACACACACACTTACATGGGTACTCATACTGATAAAACAAACATTCCAGTTTGGCTCAAAACAAGAGAAACTGCAACAGCACTTAAATTTCCTTCACCGCCAAACATTGATTGTTCCTGGCCTTGACCTGACTGTGGAAAGTCACACAGCATCCAAAATGGCCAGCTTGAACTGATTTGAATTGAACCCTCGCCAAACCACCCTGGAATTTGGCCACTTCAGGGGATCAGGGTCAACCACAAAGAATTTATAAACTGACTCTTGATACCTCTGTATCATGACATGATCAGTCAAAGCTTGTCAACTAAGGACACAACTCAGTGCATCCAATATGACAAATCAACGACGAGCATGACGAGTCTCCCCTAGGATCAACGTTTCCTGTGAATCATAAGATGACGATGACACATCAGCATCGCCCTCCTCCACTACATGAATCTCCCCATCACCACCAACTTGACCTTGAGCCTTCAACTGGTCCCTTTTCTGCTTGGCATCCATACGATCTGTGATGAGCTGCATGATTTGAGCAATATCATGGAGAATCATGTTGGTTTGGAGAACTTCCATACAGGTTTCTTCACCCTCTTCCACTTTTGTTTGACCGGGTACTTGTGGAGTTATAAGTCAAGTTATAAGTAAGTTATCTTGATGCTTTCATAACTAATGTATAAGTCAGTTATAACTGTTTCGTAAGTTTTTACATGCTAATTTCGATTTTTTGACATTTCCACCCTCCGTATGTTTTTTCAACCTTTTTTTTTCCCCATCAAGAGTGAAACGTGGCGCTGCCCCGCAGAGGTGTCGTTGCGGAAAAGAAACTTTCAGTGGAATGGTTATTGAATGAAAACCTGAAAACCTGCCGCAAGTCCGCGGACAAACAAGATTCACCAACTTTCACACCGCGCGGACAAGCGCGGACAACACAGAGGCCGCCATAGCAATTCTTACACCCCGCGGACAAGCGCGGACAAGATCTGTCCCTTTCAGAGTCACCAAATGTGAATCGCGCGGACATCCGCGGACAAGAGGCAACTCCTCCAAAAATCCCGCGGACATCCGCGGACATTCCGCGGACAACCGCGAATGCCATGTTTTCACTCACCACGGACCATGCTGCACCCTCAAACGCGTGAGGTCCAACAAATCTGCAGCCCTCCGAAACCAAACCTTCTGCACGACGGAGGTCCACATCAGATTCTAAGCGGTCAGCCAAGATATATTTCCAATTCTTCCCCAAAATCATAACAAACACAAAAACTTCTAAGAAAAACTGGGAAATAAGCATTTTCTTATAACTATGCTAACTGCTGCATAACTAGTTTCGAGCCGCTCAACATAACTTAGTTATAAACCTGCTAACCTAGTTATATCTGATCGTGTGAAATCATCTAGTTACAGACAAGTTGTCCCATTTATAACATAAGTTAACAGGTTATAACCCATGTTATTACATGACTTAGAAGTATACAAGTCCGCGGTCAAACAAAAGCAGGACTTCAATGAGAACAGGGTTTTCGTCATCGTCCTTTTTCTCCCCACTTGACCTGACAATGGCACTTGCCTGGTCGTGTGAAGGGCCAGCACTGGAACCACTGGACCTGACACACATGACCTGATCCTAAGTTCTTGGACAAAGCAGGCATGGTCTTGAGGCAAGCTTCAAATGTGGGGAAAACCAGCAATGACAATGACAAAGCGGTCCTAGTCTTGACTTGCACCCAAATTGACATCGACATCTACAATGACAACTATATTTGCAACCTGGAACTAGAGAAATCACATGAGCGATGACTGAATTCTGAATGCATGATTTGCTGCTTATGCTGTTTCAACAATCCCACATAAATAAAATGTAAAAACAGTTTATTGAATCACAGTTTGCCATCCTAAACAAATCAACTAAAATAGCCACTTCCAAGCTCTCATGTGAACAGCCAGGAATCAAGAAACAACAGCGACGCATGCTTTATCAAAAACACCCTTGACTTGACTTGACTCGATTTGACTTAACCGAAAAGAACTGCGACTTGAATCACATCGAACAACCAGAATCACTGCTGCCCATCATTCAAGGCCCCCAGCTCAGCAATAGTTCCACAACGATCCTCCTCCAGTATCACTGCAACAAGGCAAGTAACACTTTGCACACAAGTTTTTACAGTAAAGCAGTGCAGGAAAACGGAAATTGGTCTCAAAGATAGCCTTAAGTGGACAAGGCACACCTACCAGAATTCCAATATATATGGAACAAACTACAAACTCATAAATATCTCTGTTTATTCTTGTGTTTAAAATTCAATTTGAACAATATCACAGCATGCAATTTTTGCAGCCAGCTGGCCAAGATTTAAGTGGGTCCCATCAATGATGTAACACTTGCCTTGATGAGGCACCTCTGTGATTTACAGTATCAAAAAAACGAAGAACATCTACAACAACAGGCTATGATGTTGCTCAATCAAGATTGCCCAACAATTGACAAATAAATGTGGGTATGGTTGTTGCAAGTTTTGGAGGCTAACACAAAAAAGGATGAACTCACGTGAACTCTTCCTGCTGTTGGCAAGAAGCCGCAAAACAAATTACAGCAACCTCAGCAAAATTGGTAAGGTATTGAAGAACCCCTTTCCAACAGAAACCTGCCAGAAAAAAGGCTTCACTGATTCACAGGAGCTTTCCCATCAAGTTACCATTGGCTGGCCAAACAAAGAGTTTTTATGGCGGGAACCAAACCCAACTGCAACCAGCAAATCCCTTACCAAATCCACCCACCACAGCCCAGCTCCTGCTTGTTGGTCATGCCTTTGCTTTGAGCCTCAGTGACATTGTGTTGGACACAGAGCTGCTGGCTACCTGTGTGACTACATGGATAAGACCACGTGTGTTTACCCAGGAACAACTTGCATTCAAAATTCTGTACTCTTAGACGACCTGTTCACTGGAAACTAGTCACAAAATCCGAGCTAGCTCTATCACACTTACACACATTTTTTTGAACAAAAAGAGAGATGCATTATGAGCTTTTCCTGCAAGCCCATCCATTACAGCAACAAACAACAAACCACTCGCTTGGCTTGGTAAGGTCGAGACAAACAACAACATGAACCCATGACCTGAAGACATCTCTATCTTGTGGCACCACCATCTTTACATAAGCGGATCTGCTGCCAGGCCAGCCTGACCATAAACCCCACAAAGAAATGCAAGGAGCCAAAGCAAAATAAAGCAGGCAAGCATTGGAAAAACACGCAATTGAAGATTCTGGTCAGCTGCTTCCATGATGGTGAGTGAATTTTCCCACCAGCCACCCAGCTCTAGAACACGAAAAAAAAGGACTCAGAAACCACATGAGTACAGAGACAGGATGGTTTTCCAGGTTAAACAGGACTGCACATGTAGAAAACAACAAATTCAGTAGCAAGTCAACCCAATCACCTTGACCCACCTCTTCTTGACATGAGCCAATTGACCTGGCAAAAACATGTGCGCACACAGGGCAGAGTTATTCCATGCTGATGAAGTGGATACAATACTGAGTCACGGCTGCAATTCACCATAGCATCTTCCTGATTCTAGTAACACTTTCTAGACTTGAAGCAAGGGAGTATGGTGGCAAATCCTGGCATGTCAGTTGCCAATCACCTAGAGTGGCCAAACAGACTTTGACTGCAATTTGTTGAACTAACAGCTTGAAGCCTTGTCACCCACAAAACTCCAAGACATGTTTTTGACCTGTATTTAAAACAAATTAAACAATAAAATGCATTTGTCCCATAATGGGAAAATGATGAAATATAATATATTGACACAAAACAAGTTTTCCCACTCCCATTCTCATCCCCAGCTCCACTTCATTTTTCATCACTGATGTGACATGAGTGAATAAAGACCGCCCCCCATGACTCACACGTCTGTGTCCATGACATGACACACATCATGAATTGCAGGGGCTAATCAGATCCATTGCACCACTCCAAATTTTTGTGGTGCACAGTGGGCTTCAAGACCTTGATTTGACACCATTCATCAAACCAAACAAACTGACATGGTCATGGCTTTTTGACTTGAACCACTAGCCTTATACCAGACCCATGACTCTCAATCAACGTCTTCCTGGTCAGCCACTACTGCTACTACCACTGACAACATCTTCTTCCTCAAGTTCTTCAAGTGCTTCGTCTTCGTCTTCTTCACCTTCTTCTTCATGATCATCCGCAGTTGTGACTTGAACGCAGAAAAGACCACTGATGACAAAGCAGACCTTTCCACCGCCTCACATCATGTTTCAATGAAGGCTTTTTTATTTTCATGATGTGGCACGAAAAAGAAGTACTATATTTTGACAGAAATCTGAAACCAAGAAATGTTCAGCTTTCAACTACCAAAGTTCGAATGACCCACCAGTCTTCTTCGTCTTCATTGAGGGAAGGAACAACTGTCCAATAGCAGCCACAGATTGGGACATACTGCTCGAAATCATTCTCTTCCTCCTATGTGCAAACTGAACAGGGCAGCTGAACCTGTGCCTTTGCAATGAACAACTCATGATCACAAAGCATTCTAACCTTGACTTGACATGACCATTCAAAACCCTGACTTGGCATTACAAAAATGAATTTTCTGAAGACTTGACTCTGTCAAAAATGTTGAAAAGAAAAGGAAACACTATCAGAACACAGCAATAAGTCCGACCAAGTAGTGGTCCTCAATTTCATTGAGCTTCTTGACAAATGCCTTTTGACTCTTGATCTTCTTGAACCGGGTTTTGCACCTTTCCAAATGCTATTCTTGGTGCGCCTGCAGCTTCTTCCAAACCCACCTCAGAGCATGATGGGGCCCAGGTCAGGCAAACACAGCAATAAAGATATCAGAGATGACATGGCATATCACCAAAAACTGAAAACACCAGCCCAACAAATTACAACTGAGAGACAGCAGTGAGGCATTTTCATGAACATGATCCATCGTGACTTTCCTCCCGCCGTCACACCTCAGCACAGGCTGCCAGACCCAAGGGCATCCCTCTTTAGAAAAGGGAAGAAGAATTCAAATTGATGAACCAAAATGCATTGGAACAAAATACAGTTGATTTCCTACCTTAAATGAAAAAACATGACTAAATAATCAGAGATGCTCATGATACTCAGGCCAATTTTCTCGCTTTGACATGGTAAGGGTCTGCTCTTCAAGCCTCAGCCGATCATGATGGGTAGGGATGTGAAAGGTTTTTTTGGAGCATGAGGCCATGTAAGGAATGAATGAAGTTGCCACCAAAAGCCAGGAAAGTGTTGAAAAAGCACAAAATCTGTTCAACCTTAATTTAAAAACTGAGATTCAATTCAATAATACGGATACTGCCTTGCATGGCCTTGTGCTGCTCCTTGTACAATTCCAAAAGGCAATCCGGAGACTCCACAAAAGGATCCTTGTCCATGATTGTGAACTTCCACCTCTTCGCATTGTAAGGCCTACCCACATGACGACCACCATGACCTTCAACTGTCAACTTCATTGCCGCCATGATTGCCGCAGCTTGACGTTGAATTCACCGGTCTCAAACCCAAAATGACCTGGCCTGAACCAAAACGACTTGTGGTCATGACTGAATCAGAACTTGCCCATAATTGCATTTCAACCTTCAAATGCAACAAGCACTTTCATGCTCAGTAGTGAGAATTCCAACATAAACAGGTCGAACACATGACATGACAAAATGATACGTGCGAACACATGCACTTCAAGATTTCACAAGTCAACTTCATGTTGGTCAAGGTAATTGTTGCAGCTTCACCTCCCAACCCGACCCAAACAGGCAACCATGCACCTTCACCATCTTCATTCCCATAGTTGTAGACCAACATGGGCCAGTGGCAGTTGCAGCATGAATCAAATAAATTAAATGAACACAACAAAGGATTCCACATAGCTTTGACAGATCAAAATTGAAACTCGTGTCAATAATGCGCTTGGCCTTGGGGCTTGTAATTAAAGCTTTGACTGACTACAGTGACTACAGTTACCACCCTGAAAGTCAGTCTGTGGGAAAAAAACCGCGCATGACAAAGCAGCACCCAGGTGCAATATTCCTTTCATATTAATAAGTTCCACCATTTCTTTTCTGTCAAAGATTGAAACATCAGCCAACTTAGAAAGATTTGGGACTTGGGAAATACTTACAGTTTGTTTGCTTTCGTTTCCTTTCCTTTCCTTGTCTTGACTTGACTTGACTTCGCTGGTTTTGGTTGGACTCACTTGGAAAAATTGAAGTTTGTTTTTTCCAGAATTATACTGTAAAACCCAAGCATTGTTGCCAAAGAACCAACATCATTTTCTTTCAAAATGGAGAGTTGTCAATTCAATGACAAACCTGAAAACAATAACCATTCACATATTAGTGAAACACTTGACTAGTCCACTGTCAACAAACATGTCCATACATCATGTGCTTGCCACAATTGAATGAAAAATCCTTATGTAAATTGCACATCTGCAGATGACTAGATTACAAAACCAATGTTTTTCTGCACTCTTTCTCACTTTTTCTCACTTTTGAAACTTTTCTTGCCAAAAAAAGTTTGTTGAACCCCCCCCCAGATCTGAGACCCCCCTGAGATACTAATACTCTTCAGTTTAGCGACACTTGGTTCTGAGTTTCGGCGTTTTGGTTATTCATTGTCCCTTTCTGAACCCGTACCCTTAAGTTTGAGGTTGCTGATCCCACGGGCAGCTTTAGGGGTTTGTCCCGAGGTGCTGCCCTTGCTTCTGTTTTTCGTGTGTGCAGCCCCCGTCCCATGTATATTCCCAGATTGCTTGGGACTCACCAAAATTGCTTTACTCTGTTGTACAGGTTGGCCAAATACCAATTCACTTTGTGTGGCTGGCAGTCAAAAGTACAGGCTTAATAACTGTCAGGTGTTATCGTGGGCGCATGAGTTGATCGGTAATATTCACGGTTTGATTTGTGTCTGCGGTGACATGAATGCGTCCCGCAATAGTTTCGATATGTGTCGTCACATCATCGCCGAGGGTTGGCAAGACATGGCACTGGCTAGTCATCGAAGGTTCGGTTGTGATCTGCTTCCGACCTGCAAATCAGCGACACGCCACACCTATGGAATAGGTAACCCTGAGTTATGCCAGTTTCTGCGTGATGCTTGGGTCGACTTTGAACATGACATGGATGCAAGCGCCGTGCAGTTGTTTTCTCTTGAGGTCCCTAATTTCAATCAAAAGGTGTGGAAGTGGATCCAACCTTCTTCGTTGGACGACTGTACCACCAACGCGTTGGATTTCCACTCTGAGGCTGACCGCGCTGCACACGACATTGATTGCTCTGTTCGACAGCATTTGGAGGCGAACAATATGGATGAAGCTTTGAAGGTTTGGTCTGAACGTTGCGAAAAACTAGTGTTAAAGCATACCCTCACCACAGAAGGCGAAGTCCTTCCGTGGGCGCAGGTTTCGTGGGAGGGCGCACCACGTGGAACCGGTTTTGAAGGATTTGGCCCGCCGCGGTTTAAGCAAGGGAGGAATCGAGATTTCTGTGTGGACTCTGCTTCTAATCCCTTGGAAGTACGGCAAGCCCAGAAACAAGCGCGGAGGTTGCAAGCGCTAATGCGTACACTTAGTTATTCTTTATTCGGTCCAATACAAAGGTCCAAGTGTGAAGAACTTTGGGCAGCTATTATGCGTTCTTCCGGCTTTCGTCCCGATTTCCCCCGCTGGGCATGGAACGAGCTTGGTTTGGATATTGTGCATCACCTTGACGGTGATTCCTTGTCACTTCTTGTTGACGAAGTGTATGAGTATGCCAACAAACTTGCTTCTGCCAGGTGGAGAGCCAAGAAAACTGAGTTTGCGGTTCAACCTGAAAACTCGTGGAAGGACCATAAGGAGGACGGTTGCCCTTTGCTATGTTAAGAGAGAAGCCTCTCCCTCCTGTCACTGACCTTCGTGTCTGTTTGGACGTTAAGCTTGCGCCTGAACGTTGGTCCCCCGTTGGCAAAGCTTGGATACAAGTCGTCAATGTCAATGACGACTTCTCCATTGGTGAAGGTCCCAACCGGTTCAATTATTTGGAGGTATATTTGCTTATATTCCTATGAAAAAACAGGGATTAAAGAGTAGGCATGGATGCAAAAACGCGATGTAAAGGGTTAACAAAAAATCATCACATTGATTCAAATGACGCTTTTAGGATTTGAGGGGCATATGTTGGGAAGTCCAAGTTGTCAACGGTTTTGGGGATCGTTATGTTTTTGAGACTCCAACCCTTAACACCCAGCGAAAAACCGCCGCAGGTCACGTCGACAACGTTGATTGGAGAAACCACGGAGAAGCCTAAGCCTACTAAGCCTCCTCAGCCTTACCCGTACAACAACCGCAGGAACAGGCGCCAGAACCGCAGGAACAGGCGCCAGAACCGCAGGGACAGGCGCGAGTATCATTGATCATCGTATCCTGGCCGATTTGAAGGCCGAAGAAGATGTTTGGGGTTTCGCATGGTGTTTTTTTTCGTA
>OMLO01000126.1_pt1 | contig 38119 bp, 20 predicted proteins | sample 1674811 | NCBI WGS metagenome assembly OMLO01 (sample SAMN06265003, study PRJEB25207) | coral metagenome | isolation source: Coral host | place: Mexico:La Bocana,Puerto Morelos, Mexico | collected 2008-11-13
TTTTCTCTTGAAGATCCAATCCACATTCCTTCAGTTTTGGTGGGATTAACCTCTAAACCTGAGAGCTTCTTAAAATCATCGAGCAGCTTGAAAAGAGTTTGAGCCGAGTTAATGTCTGAAAGAACTGCCGTTGTGTCGTCTGCGTATTGGAGTAACTTTGTTTCTTTCTTGCCAATAGTGATGCCTTTTATCGTTGAATTTTGTCTAATTGCAGTAGCCAAGATTTCAACGGCCACCACAAAGAGGTATGGAGAAAGTGGATCTCCTTGCCTAACTCCTCGCTTAAAAACACACTTTACCCCATCCCACATTAACAACCCAGCAACAGCTTAAGTATTCTCTGCTGCAATCATGGTAATTAAAAGAAAGCTCATTTGTAATTCCTGTTTAACATCCCCCTTTTCCTGTAGGGGCTGCAATGCTTCCAATAAGTTGGTGTGAGATGCAGTGCCCTAAAACAAGATCTAAGGAATACAGAAAGGTTGCAAAAGTCCAACAGGCATCATAAGAGGAATATGTTTTTTAGGAACATACAGCCTTGTACGTCAATGGCCATGCCATCTTTACAGTGAGAGATGTGAGAACAAGGTTGCTGCTGTAAGCCAGACAAGAATTTCTTCACCTGGTTGTCTTATGGAACAGAATATCTGTACAAGTTCATGTGTACCTAGTGGTGGCAAGGTTTTAAGTAAATTTAAAAATTAATGATTCAGAACTTTCAGTGTTTATCTTGTCTTTTGTTTTAAATAGTGGCTTATGAACACAAATGGGATGCCCCAGCAGGGTTCCAGATTTGGATTTTTAGTCTCTCATGCTTTTATTGTTTTAGATTTTGGAAACCCTCGTAACATCTTCAGCACATTTTACAGGCTGTTAAGACTAAATCTTTCGATGTACATTTAATTGTAACCCTAACCCAAAACCTTTCTACTCTCCCTGCATAGCCTAATTGTGTAAGAATATAGTCCTAAGCTGCCACTCACGGTGCTCCATAGCCCATGTTGAGCCCATGTCAGTTTGCTGTAGTACTTTCATAGACATTTAGAAAACAACTGAACCAATACGTTAGCATGGTTGTGACGTTTTTATAAAATCACAGTCATAACTGTGATAAAAGCAATAGCGCACTTTTTCCGTATTTACATAGCCTCATCTAATCGCTCGGAGGGTTAGGAGAGTAACTCTCATAACTGGCACGAGTTCTCTCGACCCTTCTCCCTTCAGATTTTCCCGCCAAAAGGAGTTCCGCGTACTTCTCCATTTTGGCGGGAAATTACAGCAGTAAGTGGGACGGCGGCCGAAGCTACTGTCAAAAGCTCTATAAAAAATGTCTGCAACGTCAAGTTTCATTCTATTAGCGGCTCATTTTGTGTTACCATTGCTCCAGTCGTTGAACAGCAACGCATTTATCTACCATGGTGAAGGAGGAATGGTTGAAGCCGTAGTATTCGCAGACTTTTCTTCTCAATACAACGAGCCACACAATCTGCTTTACTTCAGGGCTGCCTCTCTTGATGTTCATTGTCAGTTGAGAAATCGAACCAGTGACACTCAAATTACTCGAAATGCGCTAGTAAATCAGTACTACACACAAGGTATGTCTCCAACGGTGACGTTTATTACACTGGAGTGGTCGAAATCCTACAAATTTGACGAACTTATCGAGGACGAAAATGTCTACTGGAAGTTGAACATTTCAAAAGACGAACTACTTGCACAGTGCGAAGAGAAATTCAGGGGAAAAATTCCTTGGAAATTAAAAGTGGAACTAGGGCAAGGCCTCAATTTGTTTGAATCTTGGGGAACTGTTGTAATACCAGATATTGAGCCATTACTTTCGGTCCAACTCGGCGACTCCTTGAGCGAATCCATCAATATTTCTTCGCCAGCAGATGTTGTAATTTGGCAGCATCCTTGCACTCCAGGAGTTGCAGTCTTGGCTCCTTTGTTCAAGGTCCAACAGTCTTTTACAGGTAAGCATCTACTGAGCTTAATGAGCTCCCTATTTGTCTGATCTGTCACACTGTAATTTTTTTATTTTTTTGGGAAAAAAGGACTCATTATATGGCTTTCGGAATAATCATCATTGCGGAACACGGTGGGTAGTCCCGAGCGGGCAAGACTTGCTCGCTGAGGTAGCCAATCACAGCCAGTGGTAGTTTTTGATCATGGGGTGTGTTTCTTCTTTGGCCAGGATTTACTTCATCTTTCCCATTCACGGAGTTAGCCATATAATAAGTCGCATTTCTGCCTTGTCGAATTCAATTCAATTAGGGCGGGAAAAATGCGAGTCCCACTTGTGTCGAACTTGACTCGGAATAAATACTGTAAACGTAAGGTAATCAAAATGGCGGACGAAGATACTGAGCGATGAATGACTTCAACTTTGCGAAACACTATCCGCCATTGGAACAAGAGGGAAAAGGCTAACAATGCAGCAGAATGTGTTGCAATATTTTCCGGTCGCATTAGCGGCGAGAATGGCCAACGGTTTGTTCTTTTTCTTTGACGAGACCAAATTTACTCATCATATCGCTCATTTCATCGATTTGACGCGGCAGAAATTTGACGTTTGAATCGGTGTCGCATTTCTGTCGGGTAATGCGAAAAGACCGGTCCAGATGCGTTCATTCTTAATTTGCGCTACTTTGCAAATTAACGCTCATACGTTCGCAATTTTCTCAGTCATAACGGGTAATCATACGAAAGCTTGAGCAATTTACACTACTTGTTGTTCGTGGGACTAATTAGGTCGGCTCATAAAATTTTGAGAGAATTTTCCAATATCATTCATATTGTAAATCCTTAATTGCACTTGCATTCATACGATTACCTATACTAATTTCTTTAGGTGCCTACCTGGCAGTTACTCATGGGATTTTCAAGCCAAATACAACTCACTGGTATGATCTTCTCCACCGTTCCTCTGGTCACCCAGACAACTATTCTATTTGCAAGGAAGTTTCATTTGCCGCTTGTGAGAAGCTATCAATTTTGGACTTGACCGTGGTTGACAATTACTTTTTACTTGTTACCACAAAAGGCCTGATTAGGTCGGAACCAATGGATGAAGTTGCCAAAGGCTTTAACAAGACTAAGGTATACTTAATAATAGAGTGACAAAAAGGCAGTAAGAGCGGCAAATGGCTCAAGAACCCGGTTTCTGTGTGATGAAATGGGCAGAAGTATTGATCTTCCCCATCCCCACTCCCTGGATGAGATGCATGAAAGATGCTGGTTGATGCAGGTTACCCCAGGGTCTCCCCGAACATTTATCAAACCCCTGCAACAAATACTGGGAGATTTACTCTGACGACAGATCATGCCCGGAGTAGTATAGTCATCGAGTCTCCCATAATATGAATTTACCTAAAAATTCACCTTTCTCTTTGTCAATGATGGTCTAGACCAATCTTTTCTTTTCTTCGTTTTTCATATTCCTCAGGTCAAGTTATACCAAGTGGCAAATATTCACTCGATAATTGACCAAGCGTTCAAAGACGGGACAGTGGAGCATGGCAGGATCAGGCTATACTATTCATCTCAATGCGGCGGACACGACATTTCAATCACTCACCACTTAACGCATTTGATATATACACCGGCTCATGACGAACCTTCCATACTTCTTACAAGTGAACCTCCATTTGATAAATGGTCTTCTTTTCCACTGGTCAACCAAATGAAAGAGTTTCCAGTACTTGGTGTGGCATGGGACATTCAAAGAAATAATATGGTCTTACTTATGAAGGAGCCTAATAAGGTAAAGCCTTTAACTAAACTTTTTATTTTGTTTGATAATGAATTGTATCTGTGTAAGTGTTAAAGTTAAACTTCGATCTACAAAAACCTATTGTGTTGATCAAATTTAAAGGCTGTATGGAAGCATTGTTTAAGACTAAAATCTCGAGTGTACGATTCTCTGAACTGTCGCGGTGACACAGCTGCAACCCTGCAAATTTAATGAAACTTATAAATGGTTCATTATTACCAACAGTTATTTGAACTTGTGCAGAAGCTACTTGACTCACACCGTATTTCTTGCCGTTAAACTCATGGGAGTGAAGATGGGAGTAGTTTTCATTATTATTTTTTTACTTATTATCGATTGACACTTCGTCAATAAAGAGAGGGGCTGTATTTATCAGTTAGTCATAACTGCCTTTTTCAGGACTTTTCATGTGTTGTACATTCTTTTTGTCTGCGTTCATAGGTCCGTTCCGTAGTCGCACTCGTTGATCCACAGACATCCCAACTCTTACAACCCGTTTTCCAATTCCCAGAGAATGCAAGCCTTACAAAGATCACTTTTCACGTTCACTCTCATGTCGTATTTGTCTATGGATCCCAGGTAAGCCGATATTTTTTAACGAGTTAGATAGACCGCCTTAATAAGTAAAACACGTGGTAAAGCTGAAATAAACAGTAGGTAGCTGCCATGCGGAGAAACTGCAATAAGATTTCTTTTAGTTTTTCAGGGTTTCTTGTTTAGTCAATTATCACTCTCAACTCCGGCAGTAAGCCACCAAAGGTTTTTTAATTCAAAGAAATCTTTCGTTGGTTTATTAACCGAAGATAAGTCAACGGCCGTTCAAGTTCAAGAAGCTGACATCGTGCGCGTCTGCGCCCTCATCAGTAGGCCATAGTTCAGATAACGTTTTCCGACTACGATGAGTATAGTAAGCTCCCTTAAGTCTCCTTAATTAAAGCTTTTGGATACGATAACTGTTTTGGTCACCCCAGGCCTTTCGTTTGAGAAAAAGATAAGGGGATGTATCGTCACATTTTTGATATATGATTACAAAGACCTATTTTGGGGGATGTATAGGTGTGGCTATCACTTGACGGAGGGAACTCGTTTGAGACATTGTTGGATACACACTTGCGAGGTGATTCAGTGTCATCATTGTTTGCTAACAGCCTGGGGGATGCTTTTGCTTTGGTTACAAGTCTCGGGGCTGTGTTCAGTGGCTGGTCGGGCATTCCACGAGTCAGTCAGATTGAAAAAGCAACTACTTTTTCTAACTGCTCCAAGAAGATTGCCACCTTCCAGCATCAAACGTCTGTCGACATAACTTGTATACAAAACACCTCTAATGTCCTCATCTTTAAAACTTACAGCGTCGATTTAGCTTCAAAGATCAAAGCGGACAGGATTGTAATCTTCAGACCACTTCTTGTTAATTTTATTTCTGGAAGAGAAGTAGAATTCTTGGCTTTTTGCGGTGACGCCTTTTTCACAGATCAAATTGAATGCGCTGACTCATTTCAGAAGTCTGACGTTGGACGCATCCTGAGAACACGAAACGGTGGTTCGGCTCTAATCACTGGAGTGCATTACATTACGGACACAAATGACTTCCGTACGCGTGTCACTGGGCTCGTCATTAACCCAATTGCTACTGTGGACAAATCAGACTCCCCTGCTCTCCACTACACCCTTAAAGTAAACATCACTGGTTCATATGCTCATTTACAGCTAGATAACTCAGTGAATGATTCAGGTTGGCGAGGTGAGGATATTGGTAAGACAGTTCGGCTTTCCAGTGGGATAAGCCTTATTTTAACAGCTTGTGAAAGTCTCACGTATGCCTCTGCTAGGCTGCCAGCATCAAGGAACGATACAGAAACTTACATCGGTGTTTATGAAGAAGGAACTTGGTTCCTCATAGATTTACGGCCTTTTCATGCGCTTCGTTTAGTTAGTTCTTCAGTACTTCGTGTATACCAAACGGCTAATGGTAGTGCTCAAGCTGATATAGTAAATGACGACGAGTTCTCATTTTCAAGTGAAAACGTTAGGGACGTTCTGAAATATGAGCGTGGATGGGCTGTGATCACATCTGTTGCCAATGCCTCAGTCAGTATCCTAAAGGCTGGGATACTGATACCCGGGAGGTATACGAACAACTGGGGTATTTACAAGGCAGACGCTACAATGAGCAGGGAATCTTACATCCCTTATATTCCAGATCCTCAGTTTCAAGGCTGGTGGCTGGCAGAAGGCGAGTGTCGGAATTTCCTTGTTGAAGACCCACCTAGTAGACTCGAGCTCTATCATATGGATTCCGGCGAGAGCCTTTCCTTCACACTCCGCGCCACAAGTAAAGGAATTATCGATGAGGACCCTACAAAGCCTTTGCTAAGGGCATTTATTGGTAACACACTGTTGTTTTATGTGGAGTCATCGTACCAGTACTCCAACATGAATCACACAATGGAAGTCACTCTAACCAAAAGACCCTTTGTTACTGGAATATCTTCAATTAGCGGGAGGCTACATCAAACTGCCTCCCTGTTATGCAAGAAGGCATCTTATTCTGTACACGGAGAATGTCCAACGACTAAAATGCTGCGTTTCTTATATCCTTTATCGTTTTCTCTGGATGACTTTTTAAATACAGATGTCGCTGACTCTAAAGGCATTGTAAGGAAGGTGAGGCTACCTTTTAACTACAGAGCTCCCTCCCCGCGAGGTAAAGCAATACCAATCTCGAAAAATGTTTATAATGTCGACCCACAGAAACCTCTTTACAAGACCACATACGCCATAACACGCAGTACACTGAGATACAAACAATGTCAAGGAAAAGATCGTCGTTCTGATTGTGGCTGTACTAATCAAATGAGGGGATCATCTCTTGTTAAGCATTCCGACTGCATCGATACTGTTTACCGTATGATGTTCAGTGAAACTCTCACTCCGCGCTTTGTTGTGTTACAAGAGGACAGAGAAGAAAAACCGTTGCGCTTTCCGTTTTATCTCGAGGAACTAAATCAAAGGAGGGATTACACTATAAACTCCCCTAGTGACTTGACTTTCTCTGGTATATTGTCACCAGTCCTAAAACAGGAGCTTAACAGCTCTATACAGTTTGAAGGATCGGGACTGTACCACTTTCGTGCTCGCGTTGTGCAAGAGAACTACACATTCTGTCCCCTGACCGACGAATTCATGGTATTTATGGTTGATACTCCTTTACCTTTTCCAGTTAATGATGTGGTGCGGGCTTGTACTGGAATGGGATTCGCCACTTTGTTATTTTTTGTTTATATGCGACACTTTCATGGAAAGAAGAAGATGAAAAACGATTAGAGCTAATTTTCTTTTGCTTCTTAGTTTAATGATAACGCAAAAATGTAATTTATTCTACTATAAGCACTGTTATCTTGTGAAATGCGTCAGAAAAATCAGTTAAGATAACTTCCAATTATTTACTTTTTTTATCCCCCCGGAATATGTTAATATTATAGGGATAAACTTAACCTGAACAACAACATAATGAGCAGTTTTTGGTATCATAGCTCTGGCTTAACAATTGAAAAAAATTGGCACGAGAAATTAGCACGAGAAATTAGCACGAGAAATTCTGTGTAAGAATGCCGTGCATTTCTTGCAACGTCTTCGACTGCGGGTTTACACGATCTGTGGAACAAAGTTTATTGAGTTCTAGATCCAAAGCCTCACTGACAGAGTAATGTAGTAAAGCCTGATCTTAGACAAGTGATCTTTGCTTTCTAATCAGGATGGCGCGTACTTCATATATATACTTCTCAGTTCTTCATCAGTACTACGGTGTCGAATTCTGTCAGTCCTGTATTGACAGTAAACGTATTACCTATTTTTTTTTTTTTCAAGCATCTGAGCGGGCCGGAATCCTAAGTCCTCGAATTTGATTGGCTAAGCACACGCACGTGACCGGTCCAGCTTTTTACGATACGGCAACCTCGTTCCCAGGGCTTTTCCCTTGAAGGTAGGAGGGGCCGCCCCTCTCACCTTCAAGGGAAAAGCCCTGGGAACGAGGTTGACGATACGGCCCACGGGCCGGATATTTTCCCCGCTGTAGCAATGAAGGCGGCTCGTTAAAAGTATTAATGTTTACAAAGTTAGTTGTAAACATCCCCGTGTAGTGAAAAATATGCTACCGAAATATAACTGTTAAGGAAAATGGATTCTGATTAGAGCGGACACAGTGAAAGCGAATTGTACTATCCGGAGGAAGAAACTTTGAACCAAATGATGCCTATAAATCTCTTTCTCAACTTTAAAAAGAAGAAATCTAAAAAAAAATATGTTATTTACCGAGCTAGGTCGGTCCGTATGGGAAAAAACTGTGCTTTTGGTCTTGAGTACAGACCTCGGGCACAGTTTTTTCCCATACGGACCTCCCGCCCGGTAAATAACATATATATATTATTTTCATTGTTTAACTATAACAGAACTCCAAAACAATCAGATTCAATTGTTGAAAAGCCCCAAAACAGGAAATACTGGTGTTTCGTTTTCTACTGGCTGATTTCGAGATAAAATCTCATGAACCACAATTAAATAGGGAACATTCAGGCATATCCACACTAGTTTATGAAGTTTAAGTGTTTTTCAACAAGTTTTGCAATTTTCATGGTTGTTTGTTTTCTGAAGGCTATTATTAACATAGGATCATTCAAAGCAACCACTTGTCGGACAATTTGGTGTCACATACTGGCATCCATTAATTATCATATGCTTGTGACGTAAACTCCGAGTTTAAACACTGTCTAGGCAAGAGAAATCAATTCTTCTAAAAAGATATAAATGAAAGTTGGTGTTGATGTTTGTCCAAAACCTGTATAGAACACAATAACAAGCAATGCAAAATAGTTTTAAAAGAGCTGAAAATATGACGAAAAGAAAACATCTTCTTTGTCAGTCAAGGTGTGAAAACTGCGAATTCGTCTGCAAATCCTGATTATTTTGGCAAATCGAAATATTTGTGGAAGACGAAAAGTTAAGTAAATTTAACTGTAAAACGCTTTATTCTTTGTGTATTAAAGTTGATATCTTTAAGTACACTTCAATGACTGAGGCATTTTTGCGGCTCCTAAACAAACAATCCTTTAGATGACTGCTATTCATCTGAACGAAAGACAATCAACAAGCAAAGAGGTCAGTTTAAACTTCCATGACTGTCCCCCGCAAAGGGGCATAAAATCAACATTGCTTGTGACTGTTAAGTGACTTTTATGCTGAGGTAGTTTAATTTTTAAGCCCGGGCTCTGTGGTAAATAGATAACAAAACGTCTAGCCGTGTAACTGGAAAACAATCATTCCTAAGAAGGGCTGGATTTGTAATGTGTGCTGATCAAGAAAGAAACGAGCAAAAAAAATACGGTACAGGTCAGTATTGAGAATGGTCCAAGGCCAGACTGGTACGAAGATCGAGCTAAACCACGCCGAACAAGTGCCCCGGCCGAGCTACAGCCAATTAAGGATGCATTACCGAGGGTAAAGATTAGAACAAGGGCGCGTACACTTTCATTACGAGGAAAAACTCAAAGCAGTGGAACACAAGTAAAATACAAGTTGACGAATCCTTACTTCAAAAAAGAATAAACGAAAACCCTTCCACAGTTCAAAGTTCTGTCAAAGCAATTCGCATACCAGTCGCTGACTGAAGACTACAGAGACCGTTATCTGCGTAGACCAACAGCAACAATTCTGTCTAAACACGATGTTTGGGAATTAAGGACCCAAAAAGCCAGAAAAAAAGACGGGTAGTACGGTGGTTAATTCAGTAGTATTAAGCAGCAGTGCTCGGCAAGGATTGGAGAAGTCTCGAGCTTCCCCTCAACGATCATTCCTTTCAGCAGAAAAATTAAATATGTACAAATGTGTCGCGTAAATTCCTTCGTTAGGAACATGTACAGTACTCGCGTTTGGTATCTTTCACTTCGGTGAGATTTCATGTACAAAGTCTATTTCGATAGGTGTCTTTATGAGTGTGTATAGTGTGAGTTTATTAAATCAAACGAACATGCCTTTCGGGGTTTTGTTACCCGTTAAATAGATAGACCCATAAAATACATGCCACTTTGTCACCAGTAAACCATTAAGACCATTCAACACCAGTAAGACCATTTTCACTCTCGTAGTACCACCATAAGGTGAGAACGAGAATGGAGCGAAGCCCGCGGATTAAGCTGTTCTCTCCGAAATTCAGAACCTGGATAGGACAATGGAATGTGCGAACTCTATACTAGTCTGGAAAGGTAGCTCAACTGGGCGTAGAGATGAGACGTTATAGACTGGAAATTTTGGGAGTCAGCGAAGCTAGGTGGAACCAATTCGGGGAAACTGAGCTGGCAACAGGAGAGCTTTTCATATACTCAGGGAAAGGGAACAAGGATGATGTCCATGAGAGAGGGGTCGGTATCGTGTTATCAGGGCATGCGAAAAAGTGCTTGATGGAATGGGAACCGATTGATGATAGCATTATAACAGCCAGAATTAACGCTAAAATCCAAAAGATCGCAATCATACAGTGCTATGCTCCCACGAACAACGCTCAGCCATATGAGAAAGAGGAATTTTACAACAAACTGTAGGCTGTGGTCGATAAGGCTCCGAATAGAGATATCCTCATCATAATGGGCCACTTTAATGCAAAGGTTGGACGGAATAATACCAGCATTGAGAGGATTACGGGAAAGGAAGGACTTGGAGATGTGAATGAAAATGGCAAAGAGTAGGTGGATTTTTGTGCATTGAATAGTCTAAGTATTGGTTGGAACTTCATGGGGAAGCTGTTGAAAGACTGTCTGAGTTCACGTATCTGGGAAGCATCATTAGTGAAACTGGCAGAACTGACGAGGATATAACAGCCAGGATCAGGAAAGCGCAATCGACTTTCTCAATGCTCAAGCCTGTGTGGAAAGAAAAATTTATCAGATTGCAAACGAAGCTCAGGATTTTCAATACAAACGTGACGTCTGCCCTTCTGTATGGTTCCGAAAGATGGAGATCGACGAACTCCTCTACTGACCAAGAAATTGCAAACCTTTATCAACAAATGTTTAAGGAAGATCCTGAACATACACTGCCAGAGGTCATTTCAAATGTAGAACTATGAGAAAGGACACAACAAATACGTATAGAAGAAAGCATTATGAGAAGAAAATGGAAATGGATCGGGCATACGCTACGGAAGCCTGAGAATAATATCACCCGTTGCGCTTTTGAGTGGAACCCTCAGGGGTCTAGAAGAACAGGTCGCCCAAAGCAATCATGGAGGCGAAGTGTGATAGCTGAGCTCGCCAGGAATAAGATCACGTGGATAGAGGCAAAGCGAACTGCCAGTAATAGAGTTAGGTGGAGATCCATGGTTGACGCCCTATGCTCCCTTTTAGGAGCGAAGGTGTAATGTAGTACCAAATAGTTTATTAGGGAAGAAAGTCTCACATCGACTAGAACAGGCTACAGGGAGCTTAGCTTTGATAAACGACAAGCGTATCCCTAATTCCTATAGTATTTACTTCAATCTACATCAGTGAAAACATTCATCCCTGGCTTTTTTAAACTTTCTCCTTACCACCCACTGAACTTATAAGTTTACTTTCGAAACTGAATCGACGGTTTGTCGCATGGAGACGTCGCCCATCAAGCTGGTACTTAATGCTACCTTCATTAACATGAAGCAGAGCTAACCCCAGTATTTAATTTAAATTCAGTCTCAGGTGTCCATTTATACACCTGGGCGAAGAAAGGCACCAAGAATAAAATCAACAAGAAAACACAACGACCGCAGCCGGGGTCAGAACCAGGTCCCTTGGTCTGAAGTTCAACATACTAACCATTAAGCAACCGCCACCTCACCTTACTTAGGGTTAAGATCTCCTCCCTTCTTCATAAAGTAAGCCTCAGACCTCAATCACATTTTCAAATTACAAGTTAAATGTGACCATGCAGGTCCCTGCACAAAATATTGGCTAAATTTACTCTGAGAATAATATGCTAATGTTTTTGTATTTACGGACATAAAAAAGCGGACGGGTGCAACCAGAGTATCGGCCATCAGAAAGTCTGATCAGCAGCCGCCCAGCTTTAGTCAAAAAAAATCGTGATCAGAAAACCACAGCGAATCGGTGCTATGGAACCGCAAACTTTTATACCGCTTGCTCCTGGCTGTCGATCAGCAAGGACGATCGAAAAAGCCAGCGGGCGACGAGCGGGATCTGGAGTGTCGCCGGTGATCGTCGCCACTGACCGAGAACCTGGAGCAGGCTACATCCAAGATGAAATAAAGTAATCTATATTTATCCGACTTACTTGTCCCTTAACTTCACCAAAAATTCTTACTATAGTGAATTAAAGCATGTATGGAAACCTCTACCTGTTTTCAGTTCTGTAGGTTCCCTTCCTAAGGAGTGACAACGCCGTCAAGTCGAGTACTTCCAACCATCCACTTTTCAACTGCTATGAAAACCCTTATGCTTGATAATATATTCACGATCTTTGAGTATTCTGTCACATTTTTCACGGGCCGCAGTTTAACACTCGCGGATAACGAGTCATGAAAACCTGTCATTCCAGAGCCAGATATCTCGAATATGTTGTTAGCAAAGGGTTTTCATTGCAGTTAACTTGAAAGAGCGGATGCTTTGAAGTACTTGACTCAACGGCGTTATTTCAACTCTGATACCAAGAATTTTAAGGAAATGTTATTTCATTATGCTAAGATTTTTTGGGGTTACAAAAAGGGGAAATAGCAATAACTTGAATGCATCACGACCTTACGCGTTTTGTCACCGCAGCTGTGTTTGTCATAGGCTTGTGATTACTCCTGGTTCACACTAGCGGCATAATGGCATAACGGATATATTGTCATACCGACATAATCGCTTATGTCGGTAATGCGGACCAGGTAATGATCATGAGGAAAGTAACAGTATTTGGCTTATTTTCTTATGTTCATGCTGTTATGTTGCTATTATGTCATTTTGTCAGGATGTGACACTGAAAACATAACGACATAACCTCCTTCTTATGTCACTTATGTGAACCAGGCCTTACATACCTGTTTTACCTGTTTGGGTAGCATTAGTTTTTCAGATGACGGATTATCTTGCTACACCCTTCCATTAATTGTGCGTCGACCGCCTAAAGGTAACGCAAATACACTGGTGGTAGTTTCAGATCTTTCAGACATATTATAAATGTGTTTGCTTTTCTGTAGGTAAAAGCGAATTCTAAAGAAATCTTTGGAGAAATATCTTTCCCTTCTTTTTCAGAAAAATGCTGACAGCAGCATTTTATTCGAGATTCAAGGCTAACTATCTCAGGAAAATGCGTAGCTACCCCCAGTTTCCTTTTTGAATTCTGATAGCCCTTGCTAAAATCTAGCAAACTAAAATCTAAAATCTCTCTGTATTTAGTAGGCACCGTCCTTAAAATACGTCATCTCTCTAAGAAACCCCTGCCCAAGGCCTACGCAAGAAATAGCCTGGAATCAAACATTTGTTGTCCAGGAATTAGACTTACAATGAAAGACATTTCTTAAAACATCCTGGCTTCACCAGTGTCACCCCTTGTTGAGGTGTTCACCGGTTTTACCTTCCCGGAGAAGAGACGGAAGAATTGAACCCACTCGGTGTATCTAACATTGAAGATGAAGAGCCTACTACTCACAGAGTTTGTTTTTGTTAAAAACATTGCGGCAGTAATAGAAATGAAAAAAATATCTTGAATGCTGCAAAATGGGAATTCCTAGTTCCCTTTCTACCTCGGTCCTTTTTTATTTGGAACAGGAAAGGGCGAGGGGAAGTACTATTGTAATGGTTAGCACTTTGAACTCCAGATCGGTTTGTCGAGAAGCGAGGCCTGGCCGGGGTCACTGTATTATGTATTTGACCAAGACATTATACTTTTACACATCCTCTCTCCTCGCAGGAATATTCATAGTCACCGAAGTATTGTAAGGACAACCATTTTTAATTAAAAAAAAACAGTTTCAAAATTGAAGTTAATCCTGCTATTAATAAAAATAAACACGCATTAGCTCTTTACTCAGAGCGCGAAAGAAAGCCGACGTTTGCATTTTTTGTCCTGATTGTTTAAGAGAACGTGCCAGTGGCGTGATACTGCGGGACGTTCAGGCTGGACACATTTCAATCTTTTACCAGCACGCAAAGTGCCCTTGCAATATTGCACTTATTGGTTTTCGTGCCTGACAAACTTCTTGACAAGCCTCGGTCAAAAGTCGCGATCAATTGCACAAGAGCCACACTGATGACTTCATATCGAAGCTGAGCCATAAATCTGATAAGCCAATTAGCCGACAAGTAGTCTGTATAGCAAAGTATGAAAAAATTGTTGACTTCTCAGAACAGACTTTGCTTTTGTTTTCATGCAACGGTGAATGTATAGTTTAGGACACACGCTTAGATGGTTGTCTAAAAATAAATCTGATATTTGTCTTGTTAGAGTTAGGTAAGTGCAGTGAGGTAAATCGTTAGGTTATAGTACCTGCCATAAAATAAAACTTTACTATTTCAGCTGAAATACTGAACATATGTAAGTTGCAATGGTTATATATTAGCAGGCGTTGTCAGTTGTAGAGACACCGTATTATCGATATATCTATGTGTAGACATAGATATTACTGGAAAGTTCGGTTACATGAAGTGGCAAGTTGTAGTCGCACAGTCTGGAACTGGAGACACCTCTTCTTTCATGCTTTGAACTGAGACGCTTTGGAAGTGAGGACACTTTTTAGTTACGAGCAAAATAAACAGAAACCCAAACTAACATCAAGACCCTAGTCATGCTTCAGTAGGCATTTAACATTTTTTAATTCAGAATTTTTATTGCAGTAGAAAGTGTTCTGCTACCTCATTTAGTCGAACAACGCTGAACAAGGTGGACAAGCAAAAATGTTTCTACTAAAGAGATCCAAACCGCATGCATATCTCTTTTGATTGTTGGCTTTGTATGCTACCGTGATGCTGCATATTTCTTCGATATCGATTGCCTAATGAACCTCGATCCACATCACTTGAGAATCGAGAATCGGTACTGGTTCCATTAGTTCAAGAGACTTAAGAGTCTAAGCACAATATCGATTGAAATATTGAGATTTTGCCGTCGTATGCGGGTTGACTAGCATACAAGTTATCTGCTTAGCTATTACAACCACAGCCAAAATAAAAACTTTCAGAGCAAAGACAGGCTTATTGATGTAAATGTGTCTTATTCGAATCTCCGTGTATCTGCTCAGTGTAGGATGCTTCCGTGACTGCCCAACGTTATTCTGCACTTGTTCCTAACCTCGATAAGGACGCCTTCAGGCGATTGAAACCAAGGATCTAAAAATATCACTTGGTCAAAATCACCACACGGGTTGCAGAGCAACGAAAATCATCTGTTACCCTAAGAAAACTAACGCTGTAACGAAATTAAAGTACCAAGTGTTTGTTGCGATGAAAAATACACAATCGGCGAGAACTGATGACAAATAGAGACGAGTTCAAAACGTTTGCGTGAGAGGTAGTTAGCTGCGATGACGCACATCCTTGAAGCCCTTATTCATCTGTGCAACCTTGTCTCGATGGCAAAACTGTCAAAATATCGCCCCTTGCCTAAATTTGCAAACCCAACACCGGCGCTAATCACGCTATGCGTTTATCATCCCCCAAAATAGCAAAAAGACGTCAGTGTGTTTAACAGTGGAGATCACTTTCTTCCACAACGGTGCTGTTATATTTAATGTGTTCCTTGACGTTAAGGGCCGGATTTTCAAGTTCTTTTAACTTAAGTGTAAAAGTTTGATTACAAACGGATGTGCGCTCGAGTACCCGAAGCAGTTTTACATGCAAATAAGCTGAGTGCACGTGGATAGCCAGGGGCAAGTTTTTTTTTTGTCGTGCGTTTAAAACAGTGCTTTTGACTTCCTGCTATAAATATCCGGGATGAAATCAAAGGGACACCCTCCTGCATTTTGATCATTTTTGCTGACAAGCTTTATTATTTTTGTTTATTCATGTTTCAATTTTCAATTCTCCTGCTCTGGTGTGTGACGTCTTGAGGCTGAGGAAAAATTACCGACCTCTGTTAATCGCAGACAAGAGCCGGCAGGTACGACTCAGGCTGCGTATTTTCATTGGCGCTTTGTGTCTCCAAGAACACGCAGTTCATTGGCCTTTTCCCCTACGCCATTTGCATGAGTGTGCTCCTGGTGTTAGAATAAAGAGCGATAAAATGAAACACGTGCAGGGTGCAGGTAGAAAAACAAATGAATCCCCCTCCTCTCTCTCTCTTTATTTGTCTGCTTAGTAGTGCTTGCGTATGAGGAGTTATTTTGTCTAAGTAAGTTGGAGGAGGAGCCGAAGTTTTGTTTGTTGTCAATTGCTTGGCCAGCAAGTTTTGTTTGGGAGCCATTAGTGAACAATGGCTAACGGTTTTAACACGGTAAACATATCATCAGTTAACGAAAGTGGTTTGCCTCTCGGAGGGTCAGCCAAAAACAGATAGCTTTTTCATTTAGGGAGAGATTATGTTTTGGAAAAACGCCACGTTTTCTACGAGACAGGACTAATATTGTTTGGCGCTGGACTTTTGCACTGTTATATCCTGATAGGGCTGTATTTGTGCTCAACTTAACGACATTGCGACGCTTGAGGATTTTTTTTCCACTTGTACCAGCCGTTCGCAATGCTTTCAATATCAACTTGTGTTTAACATATAGCAAAGAGTAACTGAATGATAGTTGGTGGGCAATGATGCTTGGCATGGATGAAGCCTTTAATTGCTGCAGTGAGTAAGACCTTTTGTCTTACCTAAGGTGAATATTGTGAATTCAAACTATTGTCTATAGATGACAATTGACAATCTCAATACTGATCTCGTGTTCTCTGCTCTCTTACACTAATATTGACGCACGGATAATTGTTTATTGTAAACTTAGCAGAAACATGGCAACATAAGCCAGGTAAACTTTGAAATATAAAAGTTATCTAAGTGTTAGTTCCACTGTATTACATTTTTCGAAATCGCAATTTTAAGGAATGTTGTTGCTTTCGATTTTTTTCAAACATCATAGAGACGTTCTCTTCTCTTTGGGGAGTTTGCAAATGATTTATTCTATAGCTTATTTAAAAAAAGTATTTCGAAACAAATTCACTGGCGTGTAATTTTCCATCGAGTTTAGAACTCGCCCAAAGTGTTTGCTTTAAGCAAATTAATTGTAAAATGTTAATTTTGGATTGGGTCGCTACTTATCCAAAAAAGGAAAATTTCGCAACCCGAATTTAAATTGCTAGTGTGTTGTACCACCTGCCCTGGTCCAAACATCCATTTTTAAATGCAACGACCTGGGAAAATAAATAATAATAATATCGGCGACAAAAACACACGTGCGAGTTATAGAAAAGTTACATTCCCTTTATAATATCTTCTATAGTAATCTAATAACGTGGAAAAATACACTTCGTTTGTTCAGTACGAATAATTGGCAGCATATGTTCTTCAAATGTCAGACCGAAACTGCGGTGAGATATTTTCTATAAGCAGTTCAGCTCTTTGAAAGTAGTTAGAACTGGCTTAGACTTATAACAGCATTTGCTGGGGATCTCGGTGGCACGTAACCACTCCACCAACCTCATTCTCGGTCCATTTTAATTCATTCAGTCTTATTTTTGTATGTAGATATAATTGACAGCAGACCGCAAATGTTTCTTTAGAGCTTGTATTTCTTTACACCCTCTGTTTAAATGCGAATTAACGGTACAGCTCAATTAGAGTCAGAGAGTCTTAAGAAGCGCTCAGTTTAGAGCACATATAGGGATGCTAACTACACTCTCTAAAAAAAAAGGGAAGGCTGGGCCTTTGAATGCCTTGTACTAAATTCAAGCTTTTAAGATTGAAACACAGGGATTTACACAAAAGCAGCTTGCAGTGTTATTCATGAGGAAAAACATTACCTCGTTTTATGTATAGATGATAGGTTCCGGTGGCAAATTTCTCGCGTCTTTTGTGCTTTTACCGGACAATGTGCTTCGTCCAAGTGCTGCACGATTTTAACGAACCCAGAATTTAATACAGGAAGAAAAACCCCTCCTCGGCTTTTGATCAGGTGTTAAATACTGAATAAGAAGGCGGGAATCTCAGCGCGTAACGGCGCTTAATTACATAGTACAGTAGAATAGAAACAGAGGAGAAATCTTCTGGAAGTTTTTGCGTCTTTCAAGCTCAACCTGACTGCTCCTTTCCGGTGCTTGATGCATTGAGTGAGAAGGGCGCGAAAGGTTCGCCAAAGTCTTAATCCCACGATACTAGAGAGATTTCAATGGGTTTGATTGTTAACGCGCTACTTGGCCTCCAGAGCTTTTAGCATTGGTTTGAGCCGTTGCCCCTTCTTTTGTTTTATTATCTGTTATTTTCTCACCTATTGTTAGAACCTTTCACGTTTGGTCCAATTTAACGCCTCCCTTTTACGAGCTTTTCAAAAGGACCTAAGTAGTCCAAATTTGCACTTTTGTTTGATGTCGACTCTGGTTCAATCCAACGGCAATGATTAGCAGAAACTCATGCGAGTTTTAAGAAGCGCTCTGTTTCTAGCACAATATCGAATTGTAAATTCCCTGAGCTAGATATTCAACTCATAAACCATCGCACTGATTTGGCATAATTCGCGAAATTGCTAAGAGGGACAGTGATTGGAGGTGGAGTTCAATTGCACATATATAATTTTCACTGTCGTTTTGTCACCCACGGAATGTTAATTTTTTGCTTCGGGGGGAAGCGGAACAGTGAGCTCGTATCAATGGTTTTACGATCTTGCCCGGGATCTCATTGATATAAATATTACTACAATTCTTGTTGTCTCAACTCTAATTGCTCGACAAATATTGACACAGTAAATTTTATTGAGTCTTTACACAACATACACAAATAGAGGGATTGTTTCGAAGGACATAAACTGACCAAAAAATTGTAACGTTTAGAAATTAAATACATGTGTTGATCTTTTAAAGCGATTTGAAACTTATCTGATGTAAATAACAGCGTTCCCTTTCCGAGGGTTGTTGTCTGTAAGAATATTTCTTGCATAAATAGAAGTCTCTTAAGTTTTGAAAACGAAATGTCCAAATTATGAGTTCGAGCTCGAAATACGGTTAAACGGAAATGATATTTACATCTCATTTCTTTTTATAATTTTTGTTTCTATGTACAGTGGAACGCGGACGATTTAGCGCTTTGTTTCGTGACCTCGTATCGCCGTCGTCTTCAAAGAGAGCAACGATTCGCTGCCAAACTAAGTTGCTAATGAGAGACTGTAGTCTACCTTCTACACTGAATATTCATTCCTTTCTCGCTAAATACATTATTGAAAATCAACTTGATATAATCGCATCTCTAAATAAAATCTCTCTCTCCCTTATGACCAAGGAAATTTTTTCTTTGTCCCCTACTTTAGAAATATTCTTCAAATGTCGGAACAGAAAGTGTTCGACGTTTGGAATACGATTTCAGTCATAAACTGTAAAAGAATTACTGAGTGTACGTGGAAACGTTCTTAACTTTGGTGATTTCGATAGCCCGCCAAACAGCTAGGAACTGTGGCGTTGTCCAAGGATGTTTGCGAGTTTATAGATGTTGTACTCAAGGGCTGTGATACCGGGTTAGGAATGTGAAGATCTTGAACCGGAGCTGCGTTTGAATTTTGCGAACCTGTGGAAGGCTTTGTGCTTTTGGTCATCGCTTGAGAATTTTTTTTCCATTTCATGCGCCGGTTTTGAAACCAGATTTTGACTTGCCTTTCGGTGAGATTTAACTGAGAGGCCATTTCAGCCCTTCTCTCCTTCGTAAGAAAATGATTAAAATGGAATTCTTTCTCTAGTTCCAGTAACTGCTTGCGAGTGTAGGCTGTCCTTTTCCGCTTACCCTCGGAAGCTCCTCTGCTATTCCAAGCTGCGTTTCCTGAGAGAAGCAACACACAGCAAACATTGAAGCAAACTTTTTCGAAAATAGGAGCAATCTTCAAGTTAAATCACAGTTAAATGCTGACTAATGGCGATCGCTTATTAAGTACAGTTTTATGGCGCGTCAAGTATCGTCAGCAGTTAAATATCGCGGCGCTAGGAGCCTGTAAATATCGTCCGTGCGGTCACAGTACGTCGTTCGAGGACAAATTTTCAACAATTAGTCAAACTAATGCCAAATTAATGCTTGTAAACCGCATAAGTTGTTTGTTATGTGATAAACATTTCACAGAGTCAGAACTCAACAGACATGAGCTACAGCATAGAGCGATAAACTTAGTTTGCGCCAACGGCGAGCGTGTGTACCTCGAAAGAGGAAGTCTTGAAGTACTAACCTGCCGCAGCCGAGTTATGCCACCAGTTCTCCGCTGAAGAGGTGCTTTTCAGCCAAGCGTACTGATGGAACGAGCAGTTTTGGCTGGCGTCTTGAGGCGAGTAGTAACCCTGATGATCAATAGGAATCGTGCTTGAATTCTGCCCTGAAATCGGTGCGTTCGCGTACGAGGATGGCTCGGCGGTATATCCATTCACTTGACCGAGGCTTCCCTGAGGCATGGGTGACATAAAATTCGGCAGCGGCGATTGATTATAATAATTTGGTGACTGCATTCGGCAAGGAGTGTAGGGAAAATCTAACTGTTGAGCGTGAGAGCTCGTGTCTTTTCCTTGCAGGTTGCTGCCAAAGTACGAATAATTTTGCGACTGCATCGCTCCGGTTGTCATCGTTGTGCGTATGAAAAGATAAGCCTCTAGCTTGAGTGCGCGGAGGGTATTTATAAATTTGTTTTTTGTATTATAAATAATGTAGAACGCCAGACAAGCGTGACGTATGTCACCTGGGCTGAAACGTCTTGTAAACGCATTATTAAGTATTGAAAAGGCCTTAATTAACGTAAAAGCCTCAATACTGTACCTTGTGTGAGAATGGGCGGTTTTAGGAAATTTGAGTGCCAGATTCTAGGAAGTATAAAAATATAGAAAGCTCGCCTAGAATTAAAATAAAAATCGCGTCGGTATATTTTTTGCACCTGATGCGATGACATTTGCACGATCGTTTTTTGCGAATCTTTTGTCAGGCCAAAGAACGCGGTAAACAAAAAAGGAATATTCCGGGGGTTTTTATTTTTGTCGCGTTTACGATAGCAATACATCAACCTGTGGTCAAGTTTTAGTTGAATAGAGTTCGTATCGTTTGCCCTGTAAGTGAATAACAAGAGTGTAAAATGCAAACAGACAGCATTTTATCAATTTAGGCTTGACTGAATGCTGACGCTTCCTTCGAAAAATCGGTATATTTCGGTGTAGTCTTACAAATGCTGAATAAACAATCCCTTATTAATAGAATCTTGCTGAGATTTTAAATTGTTTAGCGACTGGTGCGGCGTTTTGTTCGCGGACGAATACTTCCTGCGTTTAACATCTGCCTGGCACAAACATTGATAAAACTCGGAACGTTTTATATCTTAGCTTGCGGGCTTTCCGGAAGCCGAACACGCTTTGTTATCAAACGAAACGTACAATTTCCACTGAGTTAAGTCGATTGCGGACGTGAACAGTGAAAGCTTTTCATAAACTGTTTCAGCGAAGATAACCGGTGTTAAAATGTTTTAATGCCTTTTCTAAAGGGACTTGAATTTTGATCTAAGATTGCTTGTGAATTTGGTAGTCGATAAATTGTTCGAGATAAGAAATTAAAACTCGGAGCGCTAACAGCTGTGGGTTAATGGTAAACAGGGTTTGGTGATAAAAGTAAACTCGTAAAATCGAGTTTTGCCCGTGCTTTAATCAACGTTCACTTGTCGAATTCGACATAATTTTGTTGTGATTTGTTTGGAGGTGTTAACAAAGGCCTCAAATTCCATATAAGAATAAAAGCGCCTAACAATGAAGCCTATATTAGACTAATGAAAATCCTTTGCTGAATGAAAAGAGAAAACAAGATGGAAAAGTAACTTTGACAGTAAACTCCATTCGGTTCATGATTTAACACTGAATACATCCATTTAGCTCTTTGGCGAGCTACCAAATGAGTCATCCTGGTTTTACATCAACACCAAGTCTTAATTGATTATATAAAATGGCGATGGTACTCTTCTAGCCACCTCAAAAACATTTAAATCAAAACACCCAACACTGTATTTCAACCATTCTTTATTTTACTCATACCTGACATCCGGAAACTAAACAGTTGAAAAGGTTTACAAAATTATGTGTCATGTCCTTAATTTATAACACAGTTTGGATAATAAAACTATAAATCTCTTTAAATTTCTTGTTAACATTGACATTCCTGGTGTAAAGTTTTATTTGCTCTAGCCAAAAAAAACAAGTGTCAGTTTACTTTCTCGCACATTTACCAGAGATGGTGTAGGGATTAAATTTTGCTGAGCCACTAAGTAATTTGACGGACGTCCTTTTAGTAAAATAACAACCACGCAGGTGTTCTAGAAAACAGTCATTTTATTTATTGCAAACTCTGAGAAGCAATTTTCACATTTGTAATTTATCGTTATAAGATTACACGACTACTGTCACTAACAAGGCTTTTAAAAGAAAAGTGCATGGCGTAAAAATAAAACATAAAATTTGCCGATTTTAAAATATTATCTCGATTTTATCTGATATTAATATAGTACTATAAGAAAGCCGGCTTCTTTGCAGTCAGCCATTTCACAACGAGATATTTTGACGCGCCATGTCTCGGCTATACGGCTCTCAAACGAAAACTGGTTGAAAGTGTGCTGTCCTCGTGTTAAAATGTTTCAGACAAAAGAATGTAGCTCTTTGTGGAAAAGAAAAAGAACAGCGTTTCGCTTTTATGCTAAAGTTCTTTTCGTCTTAAACAGTGCCGGAAATGCTCTGGCATATTAAAGAGACGTTTGTGCACGATTTCAATATAAGCTGCTCTGTTGCCGCACTAACCCTTTCAACATCTCCTCCCCCCAATTGTACAAACAATACACTTTGCAAATATCGCATATTTGTTAAGCAAATTAATTTCTAAGCGTTTGAGCTTTAAAAAATATCTTAGCTGAGCTTTTCAAACTAACAGAACGATAAATATTACGCGAGTGACTTAAAACCTTACTTTCAAGCGAAGAATTTACTTGCTAAGTAATCTGTTTCCTTAAAAGTTTCTTGGCAATCTGGCGACCAAAAGCCTAATGGGTTGCCCAGTATGGGTCATGTTGAATTTGTTTTTGTTATGCATATACATCAAAGCGTTCTTAAAATAAAACTCTTTATCACTGCGAGAAAGCAAAGCAAGAAAAAGTGTCAGAAAATTTTTAAATTAAGTGGAGCAGTAAAAAGTTAGCTTTATTTTTGCAAAATTTTGGGTAGTAGTATCAACTTGTTATAGGAAAAATCTCTCGCTGTTCAGTTTATAGTATTCCTTTTGTTGGTAACTTGCTTTCGTGTGCATGGGTATCTCCCATATTGTGAGTTAGGTTAACCAGCATACTATAGTCACTGAACTGAAAAGAACAGCACCCCGAGGCAGAAAAAACATCTTATCCGTAACAATTATAATATATCTTTTATGTAGGTCAATTTTCACAACTGCTGTAGAAAAATAAATGGGAAAACTAAAAAAAAAAGAATTTGTTTTCCCGTTACCATTCCACAAGTGTTATGAAACACATAATCCATTTCTGTATTTTTGATATATAAACGACAGTTTTCAAATAATTCTTGTCTAAAAACTGAACAATAAAGTAAATTCCACTGAAGGTTTCAACCGGCAAAATAAAAGCTTCTTCAGTGCTTTTTTTCGACATTATCTAGAATGGTGTAAGCTTATTTATCCTAGAGACAGACATTAAAGATCGAAGTGTAACTTAGTGTCTTAATTTTATCGTGCCTATGCGAAGTTTTCGGAATAACTGAAATTAGTTTTTCATACGTACTTTAGTCTGCTTTATTGGCTATTCTAAAAAAAATTATCATCAAGAAAAAGATAGCCGGTATAAGGGGTATTAAAAGTGTCCCACTTGCATAACCCTTTAGTCGTGAAAACAAATAGTTGTACCTCGTTATTGAATACTCCAATACTGCAAGCTGGTGCTATTTGCTATACTACAATTTATGGATATAGAGGTGATTACCCTACAACTCTATACTCCAAAAAGACTAGCAAAATTTAAACGGGAATGATTTACCCTACAAAATATATGCCGAGACGTATTTGAAATTAACAGTTCGTCAAATTGACCTCTCTCGTTCATGCAATTAAATCTCATAAAGATGGAAAGTTTGCCGCCTGCTGGTAAATTGTCGCAAATTTGTTTTGAGGGTCATATTGAATGCGGCGTCCTTTTAGCCAAGGATTTTATTTCATTGTTAAGCCCATAATATTCCTTAGAGTAACAGTTTGTAAAAAGAGCAACAATCAATGTTTTAAGTTTAAAACTAAAATAATATAATTACAAGTTTATGAAAAGTGTACTTTCCACACTAATTTAAAAAGTAAAACAGACTCACCATTAACATAGGCTCAGATTTGGTCATTTTACAGCCAACAAATGCTTTTTTAAGTCTACAGAGCCACCGACGAAGTTGTTTAAATAAGAAAGAAACAACGAAGTTGTGTTAAACTTTGGTTTCGCCCCGTTTTGTTGCGTTTATCTTTCCCTCGCTGTGCGCGGTCAAAGCTCGAGAGGATAAAATTGGTGCGAACTTCTGATCAAATCCCAGTAAGTGACAATTCAACTGAAAGCTATTACGCAGTGTTTTGATGTGGTATTGTTTGTTATTCTGTACAAGGTGATCCTTAGTTTTAAGACCGTGTACGAAACCCTAGTGTGTGGATGTTTAATTAAAAGCTATTGAATAGTACGTTCATATGTCGCTTGTTACATTTTTTGTTCCATTTTGAACTTAAGTTATAGTTAAGTAGCCCCGCAACTTCTAATCTTCACTTTCAATGTCCTAAATATATGAAATACTCCGCAGTTGTCGTTCTTATCTCGTCACTAAATTGCCAAAGCAATTTTACCAACACACGTAATCTGCTATAAACTGGCAACGACATACAATAGATTTCAGTTTCCTCCCGAAATTATAACGCGAAACAGAGACACAGCAGCCATAATATCATGTCGCAGGTGCTGACTTTGAGATCAAACCACCACAAGTGACACAGATTGTTCTTTAGTGAAAATGAAAAGGCATGAACAAGACTCAAAGAAACAGGTATTTTATTGCATTTTCAAACATAAACTTCTTTCAATTTATAATTATAAAACTCTCTATACTCTACAAGTATTTTTCATCCGTTATAATATTGCAATTTTGGAAAATAAATTGGTCTCCTACAGTTACAAGAAAAAAACACAACAATCTTTGTTGTGTGGGTTTTATTCACTGCGTTTGATATTCACGGGTATTTAATATATAAGAACATGTTGAAATCAAAATACATCACTAAAGGCTAAAAGTTCTCACTGTTCTTTATATTCTAGGACCTTTGTTGAAGCCTGTTGCTCAATTTTGTTTTTGTAAATAGCATCAGAGATCAAGACAATTTTCTGGCAATTTGAACGAAGCAATTTTTAATGTTAATGACTGCGCTTTTTCTCTTTGGTCGTAAATTAAACTAAGATGGTTTCGCGAAGTGTTCGATGATTTATGGGTCTACTTTTAAAAACCGATGAATTACAGCTCCATAAAATGGCAGTTAGTGAAAATGTTAACGACAGCGGTTTCAAAACATCTCAGTATTAATGAATGTTTTATTGCTGTTCAATTCAATTCTTCTCGGACATTAAACGGCACACCGACTGTTTAACTACCCCTTATCAGTCTTCTACCTTTCATATTCTAATTTATCGATAGCTTTTTTATTCTTCCCCCTCGAGGCAGCTGCGAGCATAACTTTAATTAACAGAAATCAATCTCTCTTTCGGTTGTCTTTCGAAGCTTTGTTAAGTAAACCGACTGCTGTGTTTTACGACACTTAGTTATTCTATACCTTCAGGTATTCTAATATAATCGGAATTTCTATCACTCCTGTGGTCTCGGAGATGCCACTTGTATATCCAAAAGTAATTTTCTTTTTCATTAATTGCGTTTCCTTGGCTTCTTATCTTTCATCCTAATTAGAGGTTCGTACGTGAGAGTGCCTCAGATTTAAAGCACGAGCAAAAGCAAATTTGTTAAAATAAAATACAAAAAAAAAAATAAATCAAGGCTGATTGTTTAAATTAATGCAGCGTTCGGTCAAAAATTCAAATCAAATTAGAGTTGTGAGGGAATAAAATTTTTACTTTAATTTTAAAAAAGCCTGTGTTTGTGTTGGTTGGATGGTTTCATTGGATCAAAGAAGGCCATTTCGGAGAGGAACTTCGACGAAACACCTAGATAAAGCAAGGCATTCTCTTATCTAGTACCTTGGAAAGAAACGTAAAAATAAAAACCCGAAGTACCAGAGTAAAATAAACTGCATTCAATTTATAATGCCGAAATTTCGTTATGTTATGGAAGCACTTCTTTACCCTCAATAAGAGCCTAATCTCGTTAAATCCTTGTCAGATGTGTATAAAGCAAATTAGAAACATGAACTAACAGTTGGCAGGTATTAACAAATGATGTATAAAAACATTTTTAGATTTGGATTTCCGGACAAGTCGATTTTTCCCATCGACTGCTTTAACATTTTTAAGTTATATTCTTCCAGGATATAAAATGTCTTAAATACCCACCCTAGCAGAAAATTGAACATTTAATATTTAAACTGGCTGTTGGACTTGAGAAAAGGCAAGCAGTCAACGAAGTTCTTCGCTTTTGCACCCTAAAAAGCTAGATTACTAAACTAAGTAAAGTGACAGATGAATAGCTGTCTAGGTTTCTTCCACAGCTAACTAGAAAAGAGTATTACAGAAAAGTCAAGCGAGAACTGGAGTGTTATAAAAGTTGACACCTGCCCCAATATTTTGTTCTTTAAACATGCATTTCAGCTCTCCAAATATTCACTGGAACTCATAAACTTAATAGCAGTAATAAAAAGAAGTATACTTTCCTTATAAAGTAATAGCAACATGGAAAGGGTAAAAATTCTTCATTACATGTCGTGGTTGGATAGGGAGAAATTTATCCTTAAAATAATCCTTAAAAAACACCAATGAGCGCTCAGAATCTCATTTAACACAGTGAAAACTGTACGTGCTTGTTCTGTCGCCAAATTAGTTGCCAATATTTATGTGAAAAAAGAAAAGTTAAAGCTTCACATCTGCCCTTTATGGAAGTCTTTCTTTAGATTCTTCTTCACATATCGCTAAATAAAAAAGCCAGGACAAATGCTCGACTTGTTTACAGACAGTGGAATTTTAAATGTACTAATTTTGACCTAAAAAAAAAGGTTTTTCTGAGGTCTTTCCATGATTTAACCGTTAAGGTAATCGAGATAAAAATTCAAGAAATAGCGGAGCATGCTTTGGATTGCCTTTCTGGCCGAAGGATCAAAAACTAGCCTTGAAAAATAACACGCACGATGGTAAGAAATGCCCTATGCACTAAACGCAATACGGTAATTCGAAAATTGTTCCACTATTCATAAACCACTTTGAACGTGAGATTTCTGTTGTATCGCTCAATCAACGAATTCAAAAGGTACAGAGTCGATGAACAATATAGCCGGAATTACCCGGGCAACTTGATAGATTGCTCGAAAATGACATTCAGCGCTCTTCTGTAGAGCGCTCCAATTCCGCCTTTGTTTTTTGTTGAACTCTTTGACCACTTTAAATTCGGTGTGGCTTGTTGTAACATCAAAAGAGACATCATGTTATTTTTACTTCAATATTGAGGAGTTAACCGTGCCATCGTTCTGATTCCGCCAGGCATACACCTCGTGGTTATTTTCTTTTTTTGATTGTGTCTAAATGTAAAACTTATTATCTCGACCACTTATTCATGCGTATTTCTATTCTTAATTTGCTGTTTAATGCAAGAATTTTCACAAAATGTACTGGATGTGTACCAATAGACCACCAGCAGTGACCTGGTTTTGTCGTTTAACTTAAGTGAAGGGAATAAAGTTTGTAAGGTGAGAAAATTTACAAGGAACATTTTATGCTCAATCTTGTTGCTTAATTAAAATATCGTGTACGCGATTTACCCGTCTTACCTAACCTGGGACCAGCGTACGCATTGTAAATACTTCATTTCTATTTAAAAGCTGGTACTAGTTTTAAAAACCTGTAATGCCGTGGTACAAATCTGGTTACTTCCAGCGAGAGGTTGATGTGATAACGAAATGGGCGCAGTGTTCTGAACTGCTGCTATCACATTAAAAGAAAAACTGTAAATAAATGTCGGTTTACCTCAATGGAATTAAATTTGAAAAAAAAAACTGTAGTGCGACTGAAATCGCGTTTGTTGCAAAGCAGTTATTTCTTTCTATCAGCGATGAATTGTTTTTCAAATTCTGTGGTCTTAACCAGCTTTAGCCATCAAATCGACAAAGGCCTATGCCTTTTGAGGAAATTTACAACATTCTATTTTCGCTCTTGCTTGATTAAAATATCATGTACACGTTTTACCCGTCTTACCTAAACTGGGACCAGCGTACGCGTTGTAAAGACGTCCTTTCTATTTAAAATGAACTATTAAATGAACAAAATACGGTATTCCGCTAACATTTTAATACGAATCCAACTAAAGACAGCTTTAGTTGCTGCTTTGACTAATTTACTCACCACACAAACTGGCTTGCGTGAGGTCGACATCTCGTTCTGTAGCAGAATCGCCGGGAAGTTAACGCTAAAACAACGACTAAACCGCTTGTTCTGTATGCTACCAGATATTCAAGTAGTATGTAGCAGTGAGTTTTTATCGCGCCTGATTCCCAATCCATACGTATTATGCGAGGGATTTTTAACGTGCTTAAATCCGCAAGCTCGCAATGTAAGTTTCAACCCAGATTTCCCCTGCCCGACTTCTCTACTGTTTTTCCTTCCATGGCCAAAACGCGATAGCGTTTTGGAGCAGAGAAAATGAGTGATTTGCGTCGGTTTTGTTGTATTTATACAGGCTTTCTCAAGTGCCCTGATGTGATACGACTTATATTAGACTCATAGTCATTTCTCTGTGACAAATATCTTTAAAAGAAGCAGTTATAGCAGCATTTGTCGCAATCACCAAGTCATTATGTCTGTTTTATTGGTTATGGAACAGTGAGTTAAAGAGCTACAAATACAGTAAAATTGCTTTCATGCTGAAAGATTAAAGACATTATCCTTTAACATCAAATAATGGAGAACATTTTCTGTTTTACGACAGAATAAATTCACAATCTTTATCTTTGCCACAATCAACCATAGTATTGGTCACCCCTTATTTATCACATCTCAGTAGCAGATTAACATTGCCTATCAACGGAAAATTTATTTTCTCCTCAACACAAAATCTACTTATGTAGATGAACGGTTTCTTGGGTGCTGACAGCATTTGTAAATCTTGCCAAAGCACTGAGCTACAAAGGTCGACGCTGTAGTCAGCCCAGTTTACCTCCAACAAAGCAATTTGCTCTCGTTACTATACTACCGATTGTGAAAAACCGATTGACCGTTCAGGACGAAATCACCTGGATTAAGACGAAAGTAAGGAGCTGTGACTCTAAGAAATTACCTCATAATCTGAAAGGGCTTCCGGAAAAAGGTTTCTTAGGTACATCATTGCTTTGCCTGGACGTTTGCTCGATTGAATAAGTTAAGGCTTTTTGCTATTTCTGTTAGCTTATTTTATTTTAAAAGCACTCCGCATGGAATTAAAAGGCCGGGCCAATATTAATACAAAAGAAGATATATAAGAATGAAACCTCATAATATGAAAGTTAAAATGCATGGAACCCCGTGACTAAGGAAAAAAAAATAACAAGTTTTTTTTTTTCTCTAATTGACTCCAAGTCTCCATAAACCAGATTGAAATGCAACTGCGCTGTTGCATTTACTACAACGGAAATTTTATGTGCAATACAGTAAAAACCCATTTGTAAGCTCTTGTATATTTGTGGTCTTCCGAGAATTTAAATTTTTATTTTAAGAGGGAAAGACAATTGCTCTATCGGTCCGAAAACTTTTCTCTATGGGCGCGTCCTCGCCTCCCCTAATAAAAAGAAATATTAAACTATTTAAAAAACGTAAGACTATAATGTAAGCAAACAAGAGATCTCTTGAAGCAAATATGTACCATGTTCTAGGTCCTTTGATTTACTTCAACATATCAAACTTTTGTATTGAAAACAAAAGAGATTGTCGTATAACAACGGTTCTTGTGATATTTTCCTATTTTTGTCCATATCTCTTAAAAATGTTCCCGACGTTCTTACTCGGCAAGGTTCTAATAAGATGGATTTTACCTTGGATAGACAACAACGCGCGTAACACCGAGCTACTTAAAATCATCTTAGATCCAACAAACACGAGTGGAAAAATTGTTTTTTTAAAAAAAATCTCCCCCAACTAAAATGAAATAAAACTAAAAATAGATTAATTTCGTATATTAAAATTCAGCCATAAACAATAGATCTCAGTTCGAGGCTCTAGTGAATAACTGCAGAGTTTGCTGGATTTTATTCTTCAGAACTTCGTGCTGAGGTCTTTGTGTTAGGCTGAATTTCAATATATCAAAATTGGTCTATTGCTCATATACTGTGATAGCTAAGTCAATGAAATAATATAATAATCATATAATAACAGTGGGTATTAGGCTGATCTAACCAATTATACTATCGAAGCCTTGTGCGTACCATGGACGAGAGTTCCAGCTTCTAAACTTACCCGAGCACCACTCAACACTTTCTTGAGCGTCTTTCTGCCTTGTGTTTGTACACGCGAAGAGTCTCAAATGTCTATCAAGCAACCACCTGTAAACTTATCATTATATTTATTATCTCAAATGATAAAATTTTACTTTTTAAATGAACTTGCCGTTTTGCATACACCTTTGCAAGACTGTACAGGTTATTTTCCTTTTCACTGTATAATCAAAGGGAGTATATGAATTTCTCACAATCAATACCGTATTGACATACTTCAGTGGTCGAAACGGACTGGTTGAAATGCCGTCCCTCAATCAGAAAAAGGTTCTTCGTTTTCTAACTCATCACTGCCGAAGGATACTAAGAAAAAATCTAAGGAATTTTTATCAGTATTCTATAATATATAGAAACAGGGACAGGATGAGGCATGGCAGAAATTCTAATTGCAAGAGGCGGGATAAAAATACTATGCTACTACTACACTACGGGATTCGCTCGTTTTGACGGACGAGATGCGGGATTGTTTTAAAATTGACGACACGGAATGTCGGATGGAAAACAGAAATTACGTAGAGGATTGCGACTGTGACCACGCTTGATGGGGATAAACATTCTGAGTGGGGCGGGATGGCGAGATGGCGGGATGCGAGACTGAAAGAGCCTATGTTAGACCCTGTATAATCAGTGACTGGGCTATTGCAAAAAAACAATTCTGCTCACCCTTCGTTGATTTTTTGATCTGCTGTCCATCAATCAAAAGAAGGCACAGGAAAGGTGTTTTTAAATCATCACTGCACACACAGTGACAAAAATTTCAGTTCTTTTCACATTCTTCAAATTCTTGTTTCAGTCTTTTGATATGCCATTTTTGTACAGAACAGTAAACTTACGGAGTTTGTTTTTTTTTTTTCGGAAATGGGAGTATGTTTTTTCGAAAATGGGAGTTTGTTTTTTTCGAAAATGGGAGTTTGTTTTACGAAAATGGGAGGGATTTTTAAAAATACGTCACTACGAAGCTTCAGCGTGGTATGCTGACGCAGACGCATCCTCGGCTCACCAATGTCTACGTTCTCAGGCTAGCTACAGTGCTGCTCAAGTGAAAGGTTTGGGTTTGTACGCTTAAAAAGGTCCTTTTATTGCTCCTGGCTCTTAATATACATCTTTCCGAAGGTGTTTTACCTCACTATGTTCCTACGCTACGTGTCAATGTTGGACTACGACCCTGTATCCTTAATTAAAACAATCAATGTCAGTTATTCCATTTGGTCATGTTAGCCATTGATGTTTAGTCTTGTCTCTTTATGCGAGTAGTGTTGAGTAGTGTTTTCCTAATCGTGATCTGAATAATCGAACAGATAATTCCTTGACAAAATCAGGAAATTATCTCATTGAGGACTACTTTAGCCTTGGATACACCTACCCAGAAATAGTGGCTTTTCAATGTTGTTCACATGGAATAGTGATCAGGTCAGTTACATTTTATTGGTATGTGTTGACAGAGATTCTCGGTGCGAGATTTCTAGACAATTCTCTCGCCGTTTAGGCGTAGGGCACGATAAACACAGTTAGCAGGCTGTTGCGCCACAAACGTTCATAGGCTTATTATCGCTGAAATCGAGCTCACCCTTAACACGCAAGTCACTTAACAGAGCTAAGCAGCTGCATTGCCACTTCCACGGCTTCTTCTACAGAGAAGGTCCAGGAAGTAAGCCTTTCCATCTCCCCGGCATTTAACTTATCTTCTACCTTTCGCTCGACGGCGCGGACTGTGCGGAAGACGCATTACCCTTCGATGTTTTTGCTGTTCTTCCTGGTCCTTTTCCCTTACCCCGACTGCAACTTTCCGAAGATGTGCTCAGTTCTGATAAGATATCTCGTCATAATCTGAGCTTTCACTGCCTTCACTGGATGAATTTTCCACGCTTTCCGCCATTAGTTAAACAGTTTTTGTCGAAGTGAGCTGTAAAACTAGAGCGTGACACTGCGCGTGACGTAAAACGATAACTTTGTTCTGATTGGCCGTTCGAAAAATTCGCGCGAATCAAAAACACCCGTTATTTTATAAAAATAAAAAGATACGCGCAAAGCTTGACTCAAGGATACATGGGAGATGGAAGCTCCTGGTGATGGGCTCGGCGCTCCTGACAAACTCCCATTTTCGAAAAAAACAAACTGCCATTTTCGTAAAACAAACTCCCATTTTCGAAAAAACAAAATCCCATTTTCGAAAAAAACAAACTCCGATTTTCGAAAAACGAACTCCGATTTTTTATAAGTTTAAATAATTAAGGATGGCCACAACTGAGAAAGATTTACACGGGTTACAGACAACAAACTTGAAAAATGTGGCCAATTTTTTTCGAGATGCACGGTCCATGACGTAGCTTCTTTAACGTGCGCTTGAGGGAAGCTAGACTAGAACAGTGGTTATAAAAAAACTGAGCTTCAATATAGTTGTGGAGCACGTTTTCTGCGTTGCCGACAGCAGTTTTGTGTTCTTATGGAAGCCATATGTACAAAGCAAACCAAACACTGAATGAATGAGATCGTTCTCTCTTGCTACTCATGAGTGAACGTTGACTGGACATTTTGATGCCAAAAAAGCCTATATGAATCTTCATACCCTACAAACCACACCTGTGCAGTTGTTTTATCAGAGACATTAGAAAACCTTAATTATCTTCAGAGATCTAACCCATTTCAATAAGTGAAAAAGACACACAAAAGTATCTTAACGTAAGTTGTACCCCTGTACTTCAAACATGGTCCAGGGGAGGGAGGGTGATGAGTCGAGCTAGTTTCCTTTCACTTCCCTTACAACTAACCGGCTTGGTACACTTTCCGTGAACTCTTTTAATAGATCTCTTATTTTGTTTCAATCCCACATAACACAAGGGAATAATTCATCTTTTGTCTATCATTCACTACCGTTTTTAATTTTATTTTTTGTGTAAAGAGGATAAAAAGTGGCTGCAACTTAGAGAGTGTTACACATTCAAGAGTGTAACTTGATATTGCATTGTCTAGATCTTTCTCTTGCAAATGACTGTCCTCACTAGTATCAATTCTTTGTTCATTTTGTCACAAAGCAACGTCTTATTGTAAATAGAACTTTGCAGGAAAAGTCCGAAGGGGTTTAAAAACCCTACGGGGAATATCCCGAGGGACTCATACACGAGTGGTATCCAAGCCCCGTCGACCAGTGGCACACACCGTGCCGTTTTGCACACATATTGTGTTTTGCTCCACAATCTCTTCGTGGCTCTCTGAAATTACGCAGTTCCCAGTCACACCAGGAATGTGTGAATGACTGCATCATTTTACAGTGAGGTCCTGGAATGCAGAACTTGATAGTGCAGTCGCAGTTTTCCGCGTAGTTTCCATGAAGACCGTGGACTTCCTCGCTAGATAGCTCGTGCCACTTTTCGTACCAACAGCCACGCGAGGGAAGGATTAAATCATTGTCCATAATTTTACCAGAGAGCATGTAAGCAACACCTGGCTCGAGATCCTGTCCATGGTGACGGGAGAAATAAATTTTTGCAAACACACGAGATGGATTGGCGGCATCAACAAAAGTTCCTCTGGTTTTCCTCACTTTATCTTCAGCTTTAAAAACTTTCTTGATCAGAACATCATAGTACATCATCCCTTTGTCCCGATGATTCTTTCCAATAGGGCGATAGAGTTCTTCGCTGGGGGGTGGGACACCACGCAGCCCCAGACTTCGCTTGTATCGGCCTAAGATAGAGCCAAGGAGAGAACCATTCGTTTTCACTGTAGGTGGTTCATCGCTTGGTTTCTGGAAACTTTGAGGTGAGGAGTTCTTCATGACCACCAGCTTTGTTGGGTCCACAGATGACCATTCTACATCTGTTCGGCGCGTCTTAGTTGGGACAGGAGAAAAAGTGTCACCCAGTACCTGCTCTGGCAATTCCGTTGTGGGAATCTCGTCATCCTTCTTTATTTTACCCAGAATTTTTACTCGAACAACTGTTGAAAAGATAATAACAGCAAGATAATTTTTTTTCCTTGATAAGCCTCACATCAAAGATTACCGGAAAAGTGGCGAGTTATAAAATAAAATAATAAGAAATAAAATGCATATGAATAGCCAAATGACAAGTTTGCATTAAAAACAAGTGGCAATGGAGTGAGACGGTTGAATTCGTTAAAAGAAGTACGGATGCCTCGGTTTCAGACAACGAATATCGACCGTTATCAGTCGAAGAGGAGAAAGAGAAACTTCCGATTGGCGCTTTATGATCATGAGGTGACAGTTGATTTACTAAAAGCACACCATTTGTAGCTTACGTCACAGACAGTCTACGCCACCGGTGATCGGTAACCGTATCGAAGATTTTGTGATGCGTCCGGCTGCACCGCAGGCTAACCATTTGTCACGATGAAACGGATTCAGGGGAAAGCTATAAAACGGAACGCCAAAGCCTCTTCTCAGTCATCACAAAATGTGGCACTCGTGAGTGACTTCAAGCTGTTTCCGCTGGTGTATAGGTTGTAATTTGTGATGTGGAACTTTGCATTAATTAGCGATTCCTGCGGTTGCAAAACCCATTTCCTGTTTAAGTACTGGTCATTTTATTGTTATTTTTTGGGGCAAAAATGGGCTGGATTTCCCCTTCTTAACCCCTACTCTCTTTTGTCCGGTGCTCATTCTTAAGCAGCCGGAATTCAATTCGCAACTCTAACCGTGTGGGCGAGGCAAGTTCCGTGATTCCCAAACACCAATATTGGATTATATCCTGGCAATCCATTTCCAATTATTATGTACAAAAAATTAGTACATGAATACCTCTACTGAAGGAACGCATCAATGTTACCCACAAAGGTATTAAAGTGTAGATTATTACGATTATGGTATGTGAGTATCAAAACAAGGAAGCGTCGGTGGACATTAATTTTTCCTGTTTTAGCCCAAATTCATTGAACTGGTTTCACTGAAAGCCGAGGCGTGATGGAATGCATGTGAAAAAGATCACTTAGGGGTTTGCAACAGAACATGTCTCGATTCATTTTGTTTAAACTACTCAGGTTTTTATTCTGTGAAGACGACGTGATACGGAGATCCTTTGGACTTTTCTAGAAAACCACCGACCCGAGACAAATGCTAATTAGCTATAAGAAGCAGATCATTTAATTACGTTGAACAATCTCATTCATAAGTCGTTATGTAGTAAAGATCACTGATTCACCAAGCACGTTGATTGTTATGATTCCGTGCAACGTCGTTTTAAGCACTGCGAATTTTAATAGCGGCCTTTTTGATAAACCAACAGGAAAACTGAATTGTCGGATTTTTTCAGTAATCCTATTATATTTGTCGTGAACATTCTCATGCGAATCCCCCCTTACGACCAAAAAAGGAAAGTTTCTGAAGTTTACTCACAGGAGAAAATGGAGAAAATGGCAAACCATAAAGAAATAAGCTTTAAGAAATTACAACAATGTATAACAAAGTGACGAAGGACAGGACGCAGATTATATTGTAGTGGCCGCACGTAGGCTTTCTAATTTCAACAAATCCTAAATAGGTCTCTTTTCAGCGGTCTGTTATAATGGCTGCTCTTCAAGAATAAAAAAGTTCTTTGTCTTCGTCCATAGGAGGTGGCTCGTTTTGTGTTCTCTGATGAATCGCATAACAACGAGGAAAATACTGTACTCGCGCATCGGCCTAATCTTCGGCGACATTTCAGATTTCACAAGAATCTCGAGTTTGAAGTCTGCTCGTCCTTCAATTACTTCTTTGAGAACCGAGGACTAAACAATGGAATCACTTTCACATTTAAGATCTCAAGTATAATACCAATGTACAATGTCTAATCAATATGTGTATAACATAACAAGGTATAAACGTTTTATGAAATAAGGCCTCACCAAAATCCGCCTTACAAAAAGCTGTTTGTGGGTGCTCAGGAATCATTGCCGCTTCATCACTCTGAAATACGAGTGTTACCACAAGTAAACCAGCTAAAATCACGATGTTCATCTTGAATACTTTGTTATAGCTCCACGCTTCGTAGTATAACTTATCTGCTGGCATTTCTCAGCCAACTCACCTTATATGCACAAATGAGCATGGCAAAGGCGATTCCAGACTCCACTACGCACTTCCGGTCAGTCTTCCGTGTGACTTGTTTATACTGCACCATCATGCCACTACGAGGTGTAAGTTATAGTCGGAAATTGCCGAAGGGTTTATAATGAAGTTGATAAATGAGTTACAGCCAGTTACCGGAGAAAAATGCCTGAATGAAACGTATTAGCGTGGCTTTTGATGCAAGTGTAGGCATGTTTCGAGACCGAAATCACTTACTAAAAATCTCAAGACCGGAAATATTGTACAGCTAATCGCTTTCGTCCAAAGAGAGATATGTTTACATACTTTACAACATGTTACGTATACGGAGATCACGAGGTCACGCTTGACAATTACGGTATTTAAGGTGCGGCATATTACGCAACCTCCAATATTGAAATATTCTATCAGCTCTGGCCAGTTCCCAGCTCCTTGGCCTATCGGTTCCTCTGGGAATTTCTTCCTTCGAGACGACTGTGAACGCCTCTGAACGTTTTGACTCATCATGCCATAATCCGTGCGTGGGTAGGAGTCGAATCTATTTATATTGACCATATTTCGTGTTACAGCTCTTTCACCCTCGTGATCATGAACAGTGGTCACGTTTAAAATTATTTTGCGAAAGGTATCAAATATCATCAGGTGCTAAAATGAATCGATAAAGAACTGGGCAGAAAGTGACACTTAACGCACGAAACATCCAGTCGTGATGAAAGTTAGAATCACCTTCCATAAAAAACAACGCCACTTCAGGAAGTAAGCTCTGTTCAGAGAAAAACGGAGGAAAAGCTGCAAGGAAAGAGACAGCTTGCTCGTAGCCTACGGGGTCTCTAGGTATTCACAGACCGTAAACTACAATGGCAACAAAAGTAATTTAGCCACTTCTGCAAAATGGTGTATTTCGATATTTATCACTTTATTCTCTTCTAAGCATAAAAACCTTGTTACTCCAGTAACCTCACAAAACGCGACCGTCACGTGTAAAATACAAGACATCCACGAAAAGCAAAACAGGCAGCTATTAAAATTGAATAACGCTTTCTCCCACAAGTGTAAAAATTGCAAGCATATTCACCAAACGTACAAACTAACAACTCTCCAAAATGACCTGACCCAAAGAAATGACCTTTCCTAAGGTAGCGATTACGTGAATTTTCTTTGATTTCGTACATAAATGTGTTAAGCTAAATAACGACATTGACCTTTAAATAAAGTCAGTCAGTCATTCATTCATTGAGTCATTCAGTCAGTCAGTCAGTCTGTCGGTCAGTCATTCAGTCAGTCAGTCATTCAGTCATTCACTCAGTCAGTCATTCAGTCAGTCATTCAGTCAGTCATTTAGTCATTCACTCAGTCAGTCAGTCAGTCATTCAGTCAGTCAGTCATTCAGTCATTTCGTTATATCAACTAAGTTGAAAATGTAAATTGGCCACCGTAATGAGTTATAAAGCTGACGTTTCGAGCGTTAG
>OMLO01000127.1_pt1 | contig 38097 bp, 19 predicted proteins | sample 1674811 | NCBI WGS metagenome assembly OMLO01 (sample SAMN06265003, study PRJEB25207) | coral metagenome | isolation source: Coral host | place: Mexico:La Bocana,Puerto Morelos, Mexico | collected 2008-11-13
GTGAAGAATGATCATCGCAGTTAATTTTCCAATTTAAGCAGTTGGAAAGAAGAAGCCTGAAAAAATCAGGGCTTCAACGGGATTCGAACCCGTGACCTCCGGCATTCGTGTTAGATGCACCATGGTAAAGGTTTAATGTTCAAGGATTATTATTATAAGGATGTACATTGAACCACCTATATCATATATATATATATAAAATATATTTGTACTATTACCATTGGTGAAATGAGATAAAAACATCAGTTGAAGGATTTGTATTTCTCTTTTCAGGATGGTTGCGGATTTGAGGCTTGGTGTATATTATCAAAAGTGTCATGATCCTGATTGTCAAAACATTGGCTATCGTTCTCCTGGTGGGTCAACAAGAACCCAGCAAAAAATAAATAAATAAGACATGAATGAATGAAGGAATGATTTAGCGCCTCTCCTCAGCCCGATAACAAACGAAACATTTCAAAGAATAAAAGCTGGTTTTAACGGTTTTTTACTTTCAAATCAGCTCCAAGAGATGTTACACCAATCTTGCACCAACATTGCCTAAACCGTGTGGTAATCATGGCCCCGTGTAGCTCACACTAACCGTTTTCCAACTGGGAACCAACCATACACCATCCTTGAACCAAACTTCTTCGAAGCTTAAATTACAATATCGCAGTTTTGTAATTGTGGAGAATTGTAACATATACGCAACATATTTTGAGATTTAGAAGGCTTTCGGCTTCTAGTCTAAAGGCTTTACAGTATAGTTTTCAAAGGCTTTTGACTGGAAGCGTAAAGCTCTTAGGTTACATTCTTAACCAGACAAAGTCTCTATTGAAGATGATTCATAATCTTGGTTACTCCTCCATTTTCTTATATTTGAGCATAGCTAGTAGACTACTAACTATGATTTCAGTTGTCGGTAATTATTAAATATCTAAACACTTTTTTGGATAGTGTGATTTTTGATTGAATGTCGAAAGTGATCAGGCAATTATTCTGGTGTTGGTTTTGGATTTACCGCGGTTATAGATTAACTGGATAGTCTAGTTATTAAGTAATTGCTTTGGTTTTGGTTTTACGACACTGAATTGAAAACTGCTCTAAGCTCTAATGCAAACATTTTCTGTTAATTTCATTTTTACAGATCGGCCCATTCCGGAAGATATTAATCCATTGTCGAGTGCCCAGGTAAATTTACGACAAGGTTATTCAGTCTGAAGAAGTTTTCCCTGACGCGCGTTAATAGAACAACAGAACCCTAATAGAACTTGCGTACTTCATCTCATTATCTTAGTGCGCTCGTCTACGGATCGAGCAGTCTTGGTTCGAGCCCAGGTCGGGGACAGTTCTTAGGCAAGACACTTGACTCCCACAATGCCTCTCCCCACCCGGCTGGTGTATAATTGGGTACCCGGCCGGCGGCGAATTTAATGCTGGGAGTAACCCTGTGACAGACTAACAATAGGAACAACAACAACAACAACAACAACAACAACAACAACAACCCAAAGGTTTATTGTACTGCAATGGTAAATGGCTAATTAAACAATATGTGAATTCAAAATACAGACAATAGCTGGCTCCCCAAAATAACTAAAAAGCTAAACTAGTTGGCTGACCAACTAGTCTGCTGTACCAAATTAAATTATTTACATCTGCAGGGAGAGGATTACAGAACAACTAGAAAATTAATTCTTTGATAGGTATATAAACAATTACAGAAATTTCAAATATTACAATTGTTAGTACAACTTAGTAGAAATTAATGAAATGCAAAGATAATTGCCTTTAAATGAATGGGAAGTTAGAATCTTAAATCTCTCGTCGTTCTACAATATAGCTCCATTGTATCGAATATCAGACTAGTATCCCTTCCATGGCGGGAGAGTAGATATAATTCTATTGGCTTCATGCTTGTAAAATCGGGATACGTGACCTGATGGGCCACTCGTCTCGTTTGCAGACTCTATCCTCCTTCATCTCAGTAAACGGGTTGTCTAGAACTTTAGTTTCCTCCATGAACTGATGTCAAAACGGACGAACGTAATTATACATTAGTTGCAATTTTTGATTTCAGTTTGTGTCGGATGATTGTGATGATGAAGAGCTTTGCAATCTTGCAGCTGAGTTTGAGGATCGTGCGTGTAATCACAAGAGCAGTGATTCATCTAACTATAAAGTGCAAGAGATTCTAAATGCGAATGGAGAATACACTGCAATAGGAAACCGGGAAACCCCACAGTGGGACTTTGATTGGGATGATGAATGGGACAGCGAATCATTCACTGATGTTCACGTTCAACATGCCAGTAATGTTAATGAAGGTACAGGTACTCAGACCAAGAGCCTCCTGAAACAGAACGAAAGGGGGCAAGAAGAGACTCGACAGGAAAATAACGAAGGTGCAAGAGAAAGTGTGGAGCCATTCAAAAATAGCAACAGAGAACCTACATTGAATGGGCCAAAACACACTGCAGCGGCAACGACCTTCTGTAATCATGTTATTGGTAATTTGGCAAGCCCTCTCAGAGGGCCGGGTGGATTAAAACCTTGCAAGAGTTGCAGGCAGCTCGCACTTGAAAAATGTTGCAGCTGTGATAACAGCGAGCTGGCGGTTGCATCAGATGAAGACGTTTGCGACTGGTTGGAGGACGATTCTATTAGTGATCTAGATTTGTCCATTGCGGCAGAGGAAGTTGAAAGTACAGCTTACTAGTAAGCCTTCAAATGTTTAACCTGAAACCTCATTTACATGATCTCGGGTACCCGATACAACTTACTCGGGTGGACGAGTTGTCTCATCTCTGCCATTGGGGTAACCTGGCAGGCGGGACAACTTTTCTTTTTATTAACTATTTGGCTCGCCTAACCGAGGCAACTTAAGGGCTTAAGCAGAAATTTGTATCAAGGTAGTGAAAATTAACTTCGCAATACTCACTGTGATCGAATGGCCAAGGGTAAGGCAAAGAAAGAGGGATATCTGCACATTTGATTATTCAATAAGGGTTATGAGTAATCATGTAGGGTCAACTTTGAGTCGGCCTGTGGGGAAACCGTTTTCACAGATAAACGCTTGATAAATTCATCTCATAGGGAGGGCTGTCTCGGTTACCCGAGACCATATGACTAGGGCCTAATTGTTTTAATCAGAAAGGGTGCTTTAAAAAAAAGGAATTTGGTCAATTTTAACGTTTGTTTTCGACAACAAAAAGTTTTAAGCTTTCACCGAGTGCCACCACTCCACCCCTATTATGGAACCCTAAGTTATAACATTGAACACGGTACCAAAGAATAGTTTTTTAGCGTGTAAAATCAAATGACATGTTATTTTTATGTCACATTAAAGCTGACAATCTATTTTCAATGATTGGACCAATATTTGTTTTACTTTAGAAAAGATTTACCTGAATGTACTAGCAACCTTACTAGAAACCTGGACGATGACGATCTTGTTAAAGAGTTTGCCATCTTAACGACTATTTTGCAGAATGCGAAATAGGAGTGAGCGAGCGCGAATTCCCTCGCTTTATTTGTATTTTGATAAGTTGGAATTCCAGTGAACTTTTTGTATTTCCGCTGACCAATGCACAACTTGACCATAAGAGAAAAATGCCGTCGAATGGTTGGGCAAATGTGAAACAGTGAAATAATAATTAGATAAATTTCAGCTATGTATGTCAACAGCTTGTGGTGCGAGCATTTTCTTATTTGAATTGTTTAAAAAAAAAACCTAGAAAGCATTTGTTGTCCTAGTTACGAAATGAACGTGGGCTCCTGGGTATGCATGCAATGGATGAATATCGAGCAAAATAATAAATTATTATCAATGGGAAGTACTTATTAATTTCTTGACGGAAAAAGAAAAAAAAAACACGTAGGAGGGAAAAAAGAAAAGAAAAAAAAAGATCGTGCGTTTGCTCGCCCGTGTGTTGAACTCTTTCCAATACAGTACACCAACGCCGTGATTGAGCTAACTTAACACATAGGTCCGCAAAGCGTGTGTGTGTCTAGAACGGTTTGCATTTTTGTATTGCGGAGTCAGGGCAGTGATTAAAGCGTAATTTTAAGAGGTTTATATAAGGGACAGAAGAAAAAAAATTTACTTTTGTAACAGAGCCAAAATATTTTCATCTTTTCTGCTTATACTGATACATGTACTTCATCATGCAAAATAGTCGTAGCCTCAAAGAGGCCTTTGATTCAAAAGCAAAAGCAGATTGAAACGACGGAGCAGCTAAAGAACGGAAGCAACAGACTCGATATTCGAGTGGCAAAGGAAAGCAAATTACCCTGAAACATTAACAGGGACATAACCTATAAATGTTCATTTTTTTATAAATTGACCTGTTTTAAGGTGTTATAGTGGTTCAGTGACCAGTACTTCAAATAACAATTTCGACAACGAAAAGTTTTAAGAGAATTTCCGAGAATTTTGAAACCTGATTGAGCACTTGTCGAAAAACGGCTTTTCACACTCATTTCAATGAAAGTTTAAAATGATTATATTTTCTGTGCTACACTTCTTAGTTTGTTTTTTGTTGTCGTTTTTAAATGATATTCACCAGAGTTTTTTTGACCGAGATTTGGTAAATTCTTTTTACGCTTCGAGTACAAGCATCAAAGCTTTATGATGTTTTATTATTAATAAACATAGTCCTCGACACAACAAAGGTTCTGGTAGTTGAACTGAAGTTATTTGTTCAGGGATCAATGCGGGGGAAGTAATCAGCCAAATAACTTCCGTTGTTAAGCGAATTGATGTCTTTTACTATTGTAAATATTCTTAAGGAGGACAGTTAGTGTGAGCCTATTTCAGAAGCCAGTCTGTTTTTATTTAGCTCTTTGTCTTTTTCTAGTTATTGTTATAGGTCCCATCCTTTGTTTCGGAAACACCCATTGTCTTGCTTTGATCCGTTTAGAGTGATTTGCTTGTTAACAAGAGAGGCACGTATAATATAAAGATGTGTTCAAGAAGACAATCGTTCGCTTTTGTGCTGGCCCTGCCTCGCATTGAGTCTAACTTCAATGTCTGGATTGAGGAATCTATAGTAAGAGTAAAAACTTTAAGCTATCTTCCAGAAAAAAAATTGTCACTTCTTTATCAAGCATGTACTTGTTCAAGCGGTTCTTAACGATACAATGGACGGGTGGCAAAACGTTGTTCAAATTGTCTGGGTTGGGAACAAGTATTCTGTGGGCATGTGACTGGAAAGAGAAAAACTCTTTCTCTCAAATCGTCGATTGGAGTTTTTCGAGATCACTTGACTTTTACCGTTTGCTCTTCCAGAAGCATGGATTTCGTGCCTTTGGAAACATGAAGAAAAGAGTGAAAAGAGCCTCAAATCTTTTAGGTCGAACAAAAAAGAATAAATATCATCTTCCTCACAATTAAAGTAGAAGCTAACCAAGGTAACAGGTAACAGGCATTGACAAAATAGGTATTGAAATGAAGAACTGACTTGCAAGCAAAACGACGACCTTTTCAGAGCATGGATTCCATATAAGTTTATCGAAATAACGAGTTATTAATCTACTTCAGAGTAGTCAAGTTCACTGGAATTCCAACTTATCTAATCGCCAAGAGAAAGAACAATTCGGCTTTGAAAATTGGTATAGTTTCAGAAATTGGGGGTAAATTGTTGCAGTGTTTTACTGCGGCGAGGGAAACGTTTTTTTCGAGTTATCGCCGGTCAGGTTCGAAAATTCCAGAGCTCGGGACGTCAGGATACGATTGTTTTAAAGGAGAGTTTCCATTTCGTTTGAGTTTAAGTATCTTCCCTGACTTAAATCTGTGCTGATATCTATTTTTCTAGTACTTCATATACTGTAGATACGTCTTTGTATACAGTGGCTTACAGTGAAATTCCTTGATTCGGCCCAGCAGTTACCAAGGGGTCAATCAGTAAGACATCCATTTCATGGAACAATTGGCATCCTCGTGCTTTACATCGATATGCCCATTTACACAAAAAGATGGTTTATTTGGTCCACTGAAATTCTTGAAAACTTAAACACTTCGTGTCTCTTTGCTTAGTTCTTCTTCAAGGATGATTATTTCTGAATTCGAAACTCTCTTCCGTTAGTTCCTTAACAACTTGTTCATGGCAAAGTAAAACCTCTTGTTAATCTAGCCAACCAGACATAGCATTAATCAGGCGGACGTACGTCTTTCAAGACAATTCACAGCATCTCTTTGAAGTGGCTTGTTCAAAATCAATGGCTTACAATAAGGAGACAAGTGAATCGCAAATACCTGCTTTAATGGTTTAGAGATAGTGCTGAACTGTATGTCCTTATTAACTCTTTCATTTGAAAGTAGTAAACCAGTTTACGATACAATTTCATTTAGCGAATTTTAGATATTGAAGTACACTGTAAACCATAACTGAGAGTTGAAGAGCTCGTAATTCCTTCTGAGTGAACTCTTAATTCAATAAAACCACTTTTTTTGAATGAGTTTAACGAGCAATGAAACTGGCCAAGAGTTCTTATCAGTAAAATTAAATATGTTGAAATAGTTTCCCGGCTTCTGTACCTTTCTCACCCACCATCTCATCACACGTTTTTAATACCATATTAAACAAAACATGATTATGTCGACCTGGCACGAAGGGCTTACAAACTCTTGAAATAAACACTTTTCCATACAATAATAATTCTTGAAGATGTGTTCCTATTTGCTAATGTACTTCCGCCTTTGTTATCCCAAACACAACGCTAAAGCCCTAACTTAAAGTGTTCCCAGAACTGATTAATTATAGCTATTCTACAAACAACCTCTTTCAAGTCACTAACTCTTGTATTAGGGGGGTTGTCTTGACAGTTTGTTAAAACTAGCCGTTGATATTCTTGGACCCAAAAAGATATGGGATTATCTTTGATATAGCCGATTATGAAAACGAGAACTGCTTCGGGCGTGCTTTGTCCAGTGTTTGGGGGTATTAATAAAAACACGGGTATTGCCACCAAATATTGAAATTTGCAAGTGTCAAACAGGTTTACCATTGCCCCAATTTTCCGCAAGGTCGGGGTGCTTTCAAAAAAAAACAAACGTAGAATCATTTTCTCGCAGTCAAATGGAGTCCGCGCGAATATATATTCTGTCATCTATATAACAGTATGGCAGAGAATCTGATGGCGGTTTCTAACTAGGGCATTTACTTACAGGTGTTTGTAAGCTCTGAGACTTTGTTATTTATTAATTTCACCTCAAGGCTACGCTGCTAGCTTTCCGACAAAAGATGTTTGATCTTCTCCATTGTAAGCATTTAATTTATCACTGGACTTTCTTTGCGCCCTTTTCATTTCCAAGAGTCCCCCTCAAGTGGAGGCGGTGTGTATTGTCTAAGAGCTGCGCGGGTGATCGGCAAATTTTTTTTTTTAAATTCTATTCAAACTTGTTGACTAGTGTGAGGCAAAATTTTGGCTTTAACACTGTTCTGTTGAAAAGTGTGAGTGAATACTTGTAACAGAATAAAGAAGCCATTAAACATGTTGTTCACTTCACCTTGTTTCCAAAACAGTACAAAATTTCATTGAACACTGCTAACGCCACTCTTGATATTAAATTATGTCCATTTTAAAGGAGATCCGTTAGACTAATAGTCTGTTAAAAGACCAACAGTAAAATGGCCTTGTTGTTAGCCTACAATGAACATAACATAAACGACTCTGAGATTATCGGCTTTATGGGTAATATCTTTGAGATTATCGCTTTAAAGGTGTTTAAAATTATCGTGCACGGAGTGTTCAAACTTCTCTCTATTGTTCAGCAGCTTTCAATCTGAGTGTTATTTTTGTGTAGCACGACCTTAGCCGTAACAAAACGCGAAGATATAATCAACACAGCAAATTAATAATTGCACAAAACGTGTCTCAAATTAAATACCAATTATACAATTAGTTTTTGTCAAGGAATTACCTGAATATTTTTCCCGTGGTCTGGTTCACTACATTGTCAAAAGTTCTCTCTGTTATGACTCTCTCAATCTTTTTTAATCGCTTTCGATGAGCAAATCAACAAGATTTTAACAGGAAGATTCATTTAAAAAGGAACTATCATCGCACAACAGTCAAAAGGAACTTACTGGGATTTAAATAGGCCACAAGTGGAAATTTTCCGCGAACCAAATGTTTTCTCTTTCGTGCTGTCGAACATGTGATTTACACCACATGACATCAAATGATTCTCTTGTTTAAGATCGATGTTTTCATCTGTTAAATTTTCTCCTGATGGAGCTGGTGGAGTCGCTTGGCAGTAGGTCTAGAAAAAGATAACAAGAGCTCTCGTTTGTGTCATGATATATGACAACGTGGGCTTCACAAGGAAGTTCAACGGGGCACCGCGTGTTAATTTCAAAGATGCCTTTTGGATTTATTACCGTGTTTTACTATCTTGAAGTTAATATTTTCACAGTTATTTAAGGCAATGAGACGTTGAAATCATTCCTTCTGTAATTCGTAACTTAACATAACTGACTGTAAACGATGTTTTGATTAAAGCGAACAGAACTTTGGAAGCGGATCTGAACACAATGGCCATTGTGGGATTTCTATAACGCAAATCCATGGAAACACGATAGCAACACCTGCTAGTCACAGAAGGCTTTTAAAGCCCGTTTAAAGCCTAATATTTGTCCTGTTTATGTTGTACCTAACAGACACAGAGAATTATTCACCCTTTTGTCTTAAGGATGTCGGTTAGCCTGAAAAAGTGACAACTATTATTTTGGGGAAGAAGATTTACTGGAATTGAGAAAGCAAAAAGAGAAAATATTTCATTGCTCGAAGGCAGGACAGCTAAAGTAAAAAACGTGCCTTGAGCTAGCTGTTCGTAGACTTTCTGACGATTTTGGCATCGGTCACTGACAGCTGCTAAGAAGGAAAAAAGGCACGTGTTTTCTTTCTAATTTCCATAGCTCTCTCTTCAATGAAAATGCAATTTCAGCTCGTTTTGTTAATTTATCGAGGCAAATTCACGCTCACTTGAGTTCCTTTGAGTTTTGAATTACCCAGTGGAATAGGCGTTAAACGTTTCACCTTGCGCGTGACATTTCAAAGCGAATTCTGACCTACTTAAAACGAATAACGTTACTTAAAGACAACCGCATTTTCTCAATTCACGAAGCACCATGTTTGAACTTTTAATAAGTAAATTCTCTTCATTTGAATGACTTAGTCTCTACACACCTGTCCAACTCGATAGATAAGTCTGTGACAGTATTGTGTGTTGTGTACTCAGTGGCTTTAATGCCCAGATTATATTGAGAAAATAAAGATATTTAATCATTGGCAGACTAGCGGGAAATTGCATTAAAATCAACTGTGACACACTGACCGGATGGTAAACTAAAAGCCACCCGTTGTTGAAACGATAATAAAAGATTTTTTAAAAATTATATTTACACCTTGACAGCCTTCACGGGGACAAATTTAATGGCTGACTGAAACAAAGAGTGCAATTTTAACAACGTCTTTGTGTGGCTCTCGTATGTTTCATTACCGTGTAAGGTTTGGACATTTCCATATAAACAAATATTGAAGTGCAAGGGTCGACCCTTGTGATACCACAGCCCGCCGCTGAATGAAGAGTCGGCTAAATAATGAGTTCTACAATGAATTGTTTTCTGTGTGGGGAGTTGAATCTGTGGAGATAAAGACCCCTGTATTGAATGAACAGCGAAATTGGCCTCATGTAAAATATTGTGTTATAAATGAAAACTACCATTGAAACTTTGAAGGCACAGTCGGTTTTTTTGTAAACACTGCTCCTTTCTATGCAAAACTGTTTTTGTTATCTGCTCAGTGAACGTCAAAACAAGAACGTCTTAAATGCAAATGAGTCCTTCAAGAACAGCGTGCTTTTTTTAAGGAGCTCACAACTTCTTGGCGCCGTGGTCTTCGTTAAAACAATCAGATTTAAGGATTTTTCTTGAATCACGAATAACACTCATTTTTGTTTTCATGCAGTAGTCAAGTATCAGATAGTGCACTAGACAGGGTATTTTCTTTCTCTATTTGTCCATTGTGAATGAATAAGTAAAACGTACTAGCAAAACACTTATCCTTAACAATCCTTCATGCTATGAATTCAGTCAATCCATGGGAGTTCCCGCCACCAGTATTTTTCTCCATTTACTCATCTTACAAGACATCGTGCTATGTTAATTATTCATTAACGTTCTCCAGTTTCTATTGTTCTGTCGAACTCTTGCTCGTTAAATTCATGTGGGTAACCCATTCTTCTAGACGATCAATAATTTATACCCGTCAAGATTCTTATAATGAAGCACTTCTGCGGGAGTTCATTCAGGCGCTCTATTGTTCGGAACGTGGTTCCCTTTTATTCCAAGCAGGCGCATCCACAAACGAGAGGCTTGGTCCACCTATAAAAGCTGCTATCACAGGGTGACCGCACTCACACTGTCACACGGCCCACTCCGCGGTGAATTCGCGTCGAAGTTTTTGAAACTGTACCACTTGAAAACAGATCAGCAGAAATGACAAAGCCCAGTGAACACATAAAACGGCCTATGAATGCATACATGGTTTGGTCGCGAAAGGAACGAAGGCGCATCGCAGAGGAATGCCCTCGGATGTTGAATTCGGAAATCAGTAAGCGTCTCGGACTTGAATGGAATGCACTCACACCTGAGGCCAAAGATCCTTACGTGGTGGAGGCGAAGCGACTCAGAGAACAACACAAGAAGGACCATCCCGAGTACAAATACCAGCCCAAAAGGAAGCCAAAATCTACGCCTAAGTTGAAAACGCAGAGCATCAACCCTTACGGTTATCATGAAATGAATGGGATGGGATACCCACCTCCTTCTTCGCTCTGTAGCCCGATGCCGCCAGGACATTTAATGCCTTCAGGTCCGATTTTTAGCAACTGCTCAGGAAACTGCACATTAGCGGAACCTCCTCCACCTTACCATTTCGCGCCTCATTATCCAGTAATGCAGACGGTGGCTGAGCTGAAAGGACCTTGTTCGACGCATTTACCGCTTGTTGGAAGGGAAATCTCTTGCGGACCTCCTATCGCTTACCCAAGTCACCATCCATCCATGTCACATTCTATGCAAGTTGGACATGTGGTGCACCATCGAAGCGTTTTGCCTGAATCATCATCTATAGTTCACGCTCCAACCGCCATTGACAGCAGAACTGGAATTCCTAGGCCTTCTATGGACTTTGTGATGATGAGACCAGATGTCGGGTACTAGTAAGAACTGACTGTTGTTTTTCTTAGAGAGAATTTCATAGAATTTATACATAGAAGATTTCAACTTGTTGAGACGATAATGTGGTAATGTTTGTACATAATACACCAACCGAAATCACAGGATCATAGAGCACAAATCGTTTATAAGAAGAGAACATTTGCAAAGACGGGAAGTGAATAATACGGACTATATTTGCTTGTCTTTCAGTTAAAAAGACACTTTGAACTTTGAGGCAGCGTTAAAATGTCTTTGTCAAGTTTGGGTGGCTATATTGAGGTCTTCACGAGTGTAAATGTATATATATATATTGAACAAAGAATCTAAATTATCCATCTTTTTGAAATTTATTCCATTTCGGAGACAGCCAGGTTGTACAGTTTATAAGCTTATTAGAGTGTTTATTGATACAATAAAAATATTTTACCAACTGAAACTGTGGCCTTTCCTCAAGCCGTCGAGCGTGAAAATCTCGCTACAATTTTGCTCCAACAGTTACAGGTAACTTGCCCGGCTCACGCGCGTTCCAATATTGCAGAGAAATCGCAAGATCACGTCCGACCTCACGTTTATCAAACAGGGCGATTTTAGCATGTACTCAAATAGTAGAAAATCATATCATTTCACAATGAAGTGTAAACTACCTTTCTCATTGTAAAGGGGACAAAACATCCACACTTTGTTATCTCAAAGAACGTGTTCGATTCTACATGGCAACCGAAGACAAAAGCCCCGTTGATATCACAAGGCATTACCTGTCACGACTTGCCACCATACACTGCTTTGTTTCTTTTCTTTGAATACGAATGTTTAGAAATGAATTCAAAATGATATTTGACCAAGGGCCTACCATGAATGCGATTATTTCACGCCAAGATAATTTGGCTTTAGTAATTTTGGTGTTATAATCTTTTCTTTTGTTTCTCTTATTCTCTAGATTCTTACAATTCAATGGAAACTAATCCTTTTTTAGTCAAGCGGGCAAGACTTTGAAAGAATTTACTACGTTATCTCTTTCATTCAAAGTCTGTAAACGCCAGTTGTTTATAGATATTAGTTTGACAAGGCAGATAAATACTGATAGGGTATACAAATGGGTGGATAGGCAAACTGTCTCAAATACAACTGAATGCAGTTTATTAATTAGGTTTTCAATTCGGGTTCCAGTGACCTTTTGTCGTGGCTCTATTTGAAATACTTTGCTCTGCTATACACCATTAAGAGACAGTATCTTCATGTCCTAAAACGCAAAGTAGTGGAACATTGATAATCCGCAACTGTTGTCTTTTGTATTCGTGAAATTGTCACCGCGCGCAGGAGTGTGGCATATGCGCTATTTTGCTCGTCTTAAGTCATACAAATAAGTACATTTTATGGGCAATTGTTTTCCAGCATATTGTCAAATGATTTTTTTTTGAATAGCTTACGGAAGCTAAACAGCTAATGTTTGAAATCACTAAGATTTCTTTGTTCAAATGTTATATCGGTCGCAGCACGATATCGTAAAACAGTCTTTTAAACCATCAGTTTAGTTGCCTCCCACAAGTTAAGATTGCGATCAACTCCCGTTGCTTCTTTTCTTCAAAATACAAGTCAAAAAACATCAAGGACATATAAGAACATAATTTTAATGCCATTTATTGCACCAGATGCGTTTGCTTGAGTATGAATGGTTATTTAACTGAGATCGCTTAATTTCTCAGTATTTTTTCGATCCACTTCCGTATTCCATGTGATGACAATCACCAAGCATAACCGGTTTAAATTATTTTCTATGACTTTCTTGTAAACTAGGGCAAGTTCACGCGAGCCACTAGTGTTCATTTTACCTAGATTTTTGTAACAAAATGAAAATTAACCTGAAACTTCAGAGATAATTTAACACGTGTCCAGTGTTTTGTTCAGATCTCAAGATATAGATTTCTTCGCTCAAGAAATGGTTCCTTGAAGCGAACAGAATTGTAGATAAACAAGTCATTGTTTAAAATCTAAGTAACTACACTGGAACGCGTTGTTTAGTTACAATTCAAAATCTGTTGACTGTGCTTTGTTTTGTTTGTTTTAAGAACGGTTGAATAAAAGACCACTTTGAAATAAAGCTCTCCAGTTTATTCAACTGGATCTATCACGTTGTTGAACCCGGCGACTTCAAGTAAGTAACTTAAGTAAAATTCATGAAAGTTAATCAAATGGAGTAACCCACGCGTGAATCACCTTAATGGGTCCACAAGAAAACCAAATACGTTAAAGCATCATAATATAATAAGTTTGATAGTTATATCATATAAGCTAATTGAAAAGCTAGAGACCAATATTTATTCCCGGAATGTGTATTCAAGACCAATTGGGTAATTATTACCCTTCTTGAATGGCTGCCTCGGTGGAGGCGGTGATGGAATTGGACTAAGCCAATTCAGTTAATTAGAAAATCGCATTTGCTCGAGGTCTAACGAACAAAGACCTTCAACAGGGGGCTGCAGGTTGGTCAGTCAATAGTTACTGGTGGCCAATAGAAACGAGGGTGGCATCCAAAGTTGTGCAAAATGTGACATTTTTTGATGTTATTGGGAGTTATGGTTTTACCAAGAAATTTGAAGTTGTCCAGGTGTGAGATGGTAAATTGGGACAGAGAATCCTCGTACGTTGGTCAAGTAAAGTAAACGTTTCGAGAACATTCCATTAACAACAGTCGCCTCATTGCGTGTAAGTAAACAAGTCATTCGAGTTTACATTCAGGTGAGTCAGAAGAACTTTGTATGTCTTTGCATGTCAGCTATAATCCTAACAGTTGTTAAAAAAAAAAACGAAAAAAACAATAAGAAGCTATACAAATATACAGAGGCTAATGGATTTTTTGTAGAACAATTCTTAAGTCCCTCAGAAAACGAGATCAGTATTCTCTTTCTATTATGTTCACTAAATTAACCTGAAACGCCAGGGAATGAGGGAGATACAAAACTTTGCCGCTTGATTAGGTTCCAAATTTAATTTGAGATATATAAGCTTAGTTGTAATAACCATGTGATGGGTCTTCACGATGATTTCAGCACGGCTCCACTTTTTGTCATTCCTCTGACTTTTTTCGCTATCATTCTTGATCAAATACTTAGTTACTTTACGATATGTTATTCTACACAAAATTTAATTCAGTTGCAGGTTTGTGGTGATGGTTTGCGGTCGAGGAACTGAAATATCCAGCTTGAAATATGATCTCGTTGATTCTTGGCGGCTTCCAAGGGGCGTTCACTGTTCATTCGGGCAGGTACCAAACGGCAAGTCCATTAGTCTTCGCTTTATTGTCTTCAATTTCATTCATTTCGCTGCCAACGATCTGAAGCAAGACATTAAGTAGTTAAGAAAGACATTGAGCTGTCTGAGCAAATCTTGCTTTTTAAAATGGTCTTTGAAATTGCATAATAAAGCTACCAAACACTTGTTATGTCATCAGTTGTCGACGATAATCGGCTAAGGATGTCATGGTAAGAAACCCTAAAAAGGAAATGCGGACTTACGGATTTTCAAGAAAACGGCGAGCTAAAAAAAGAAACTTAAACCTGTTTGAAGAATAGTGGATGGCTGCCGGCACATTCCACAGTGTTATAACCCATGCTTCTGAGACAGTTGTTGTGTGGTAGAGAATGGATCGGATTTCACGTTTTCTTCGAATGCCGGAAATCATTGATATATGGTGACTTGGTGAAACTTCAAGTAAATACTTATCACTTTTCATGTACTTAAGCCCTCCAGGTAGATTTTAAGCTTAATCAACTTTGGGGTGGATCGAAAATGTTTCCATAGTTTTATAATCCTGGGCAGGATGCCAGCTGTAGAAGCGGACAGGGCAGAATGGACATGTTGAGCACATGGTCCATTTCTCCACATTTAAGAGACATAGAATAATAATTGTCAGATCAGAGCTCTTGCTTCAACTTAAATAAAATAACGGCCCGGTGTTAATATCACGATTTTAAGCCTAACGAAACCTAATTTTGCTAAAACGCAAAAGCACCAAAAAGGTCAGACCAATAAAAGTTAAGAAATGAGGGTTGACAGATCGCTGGAAGAAAAACGAACAACCAACTCGGCGAAAAATAAATTGACACAATCCGCAATAGCGAAGTTTGCTTAAACTTCGACTTTTTGGAGAACTACTAGATTCCAAATTTAACACAGCTTGATCTCGCACGATACGAATAATTATGCTACGAGTTAACGCTTAAGTAAGCCCGGATCCGGCGTCTTTTAATTCAGCTTGACTTCATGGACTTCACTTCTTCCTTCTTTAATAACTTCAAGACGAAGATAATCACCTCCGCTTTTAACTGCTAGAAAAAAAAAACTGATCTAACCGATATTTTTCTTGTTGCTTCAAATCATCGACTTGTAGCCCATTTTCAACATCATACTGAGAATTCTTAGTTGCAAGTCAAGCAATGTGTAAAACAACTAGTCACCAGTAAAGAATAATACAAAAATACATCATGATAATCGACATACAATTTATTAGCATTTAGAAAATGAGTTGGACAAATGTATTACCGTAATTTAAATATATTGCCCGTCATCGACAGTTTCTAGCTCTTTCTGCCCCGTTTGAGTTCGCTGATTGTCACCACAAACACCGCTATAAATTACAATATAAAGAGAATAAGACACACCAGCCTAATTTGGTTATAACAACTAAGTTGAAAATGTAAATTGGCCACCGTAACGAGTTAAAAAGCTGACGTTTCGAGCGTTAGCCCTTCGTCATTCGCTCGTCACTCGCTTACCTTGTTACCAACACCGACGCAGCACCACAGTTTCTTTAGAAACTTTCACCCTTTATTCACATCAGCCTAAGCTGGGTTTCATCCAGGCGCAGACGCATTGAATAATATTAGTGTTTCACAAGGAGGATGACCAACAAATGCAACCCACATATGACACAGTCCGATTGAAATCGAATGCCCGGAGTCCAAGGCGACTTCTTTCAGCACTACAGCATCCCGCTCAACTCATTTTTACATAAGCTAACATTAATTGAGCCAAACTCAAACCATGTAAGATATTGAAGTATGACATATGAAGATATATTTAATCTTGAAATGTAATTGAAAGTGAATTCGAAGAACAAGGTAAAAAGATCGGCAAAAAGTTGAGCTATCAAGCCTATAAACTGTGCTAGGGAATCTAATTTACTTGCAGAATAGCCGTTTCGTGCAGTTCGCATGTTGTCATTTTCCAGCATATTGCTCATCGATAAACAGCTGCTTGCAAGCTGCTTGTTCAGTTCGGGACGCCGAGCTTTGACTCATGTTTCTTTTCAACTCAAAGGATCTCTTTTCTAAGGTCCAATGAATATAATTTAATTGTGCTGTTTTTGACATCAGATGCAACAGTCACTACAGAGATGTGACCAAATTAAAAACGAAGCATTTAACATTTTAGACTGTCATAACAAAATGCGACGCCAGTGGAAGTTAATACGCGGCTTATAGATCCTATCCATTACACAATTCCGGCGTGCAGTTCTTACTTACTTAGGATTTTTTTTCCCTTCAATTCGACTGTACTTTCAGTAGTACGGTGACCGGGACCAATCGTCGGCCATGTACTAGAACATCTTCAGCTTTTTCCCTTACACTCTATATTGCATGATGCACCTCTCACGTTTTTTTCTCACCTTTTCTTCAGTAGCTTACAGTACGAGCAAACTTAACTTTCATACAGAACGTTGTTTCTTCTCTAAACGGAACAGTTGGCCAGACTGGACTGGTTTCGTGAGATTAAAATATAGTTTATTACCCGTCAGAAGAATTGGACTGACTGTTTCGGGAACGTTCTACTGTTTGCATCATCATAAAAAATAATCGCTCACTAACAAAACTTTTGACTGGGAAATCCACGTATGTACCGCGCTTGGTAATGGAGGTAACAGAAATTAATGCTAACACAAAGAAAGATAGCATCGTTGTTGTACGCAGCTTGTGTCGATCGATATCTGTATGAAGTGTAAATTAGATAATGCCATTATAATCTCAAATTAGTAGGGTGTCAGCCAACGTTCGACCAGATTGAGGTTATAAAGACGATCTACTTTACTTTTAGCGGGGTTGTAATTTGTCGCGTCGTATTTTCGTTAGGTTGAGGTCAAGCCGGTCACTCTCTTTTCTTAGAATGAGCGGTTGTAATATCCACCAGGTGTGTTTTCGTGCAAACTAAAACGCGACAGATGCTAGTCATTCTACAGATATGTCAGTGTCTACAATAGACTTAGCCAGAGACACTTTCGACGCAGGGAACTGAAATTTCGCGATCCATTAAAATATTAGCTATCTAACTATCAAATGGTGGCGATGAACAGCACATTCCCTTGCCTCAAAGTATTTTAAATACAATCATTTTTTATGGCATTTTAAAGTTACACTATTTTTGAATGCTTACCAGGAAATATCCGTAACAGTGGAGAAGTGGAAACTTCAGTGGATTGCATGCTTTGCCTGATACTTCAGCCACACGATTAAATCGTCTCTCCGTTTCATGAGGTTAAAACAGTGACACAGTACGTTATCAAAGGTATCTCCCCTAAACTGTCTGTAATTAATTTACTGTTTAGTTAAGATTTATCAGTTCTTTTGGCTGTGTTTGGAGGATTCGCACGTGGAGGAGCCGAGAAACGAAATAACAGGTGACCATTTGATTACACCACTTTCACAATGCTATCCCGCCGGCTTAAAAATATTCGCACCGAAAACTGAATACATAAGCGGTCGTTCTGTTTCTAACGGAAACCTTGCTTTCTTCAACAAAGTCAGCTATAAAAGTACAGTGCTAACACGCTTTTTCTTCCTATCTAACCAAGCTACGCAACGGGTGAATAACAGATGCTCACAGATGTTTCTCGCCTTTCGACGAAGTCAGTGCCGAGAAGTCGGAAAGGAACAGCTGTTTTGGTTAAGCTAAGAAAGCACGTGTAAGGGGAATTGCAACTGCTGACAACTTTTTTTTGTTGTATTTAACTTCTTCGATCTGGTTGGGAATCTCGCTGTGCATGCTGTGTAGGAGCACCTCTTGAATTTCAAAGCCTCCGTGGTGGATCTTTGACTCTGATGAATGAAGCACAGTGCGTGCTTGAACAGCCGCAGTCTCCTGAACTGACTGGTAGAAAAAAGCTACTACACAGATGTCTAACTCAGAAATAATTTGAATAACGTAAACCTCGACAGGCGGGTATTTCTCCTGTCTTTGACAAACTGGCCATGCTATAACAAGAAAAGAGGAATGAAATCTGTTACGTAACTGGATTTGCTTAAAAAACGCCCTCGTCTTTCAGACGAAAATGCGGGCTTTCAATTGTCATTTGATTGTTGTAAAAGGCGTTGTAAATACTAAGATGAATTGTGTCAGCCAGTTTATCTGCAGCTGATTATTTTGCCATCAGATGTTCACGGCCCTAACGGCAAGTGATTAGCTCTTCTTAGACCAGACGAAATATGTTAGAAAGAATTCTGTTTATCTAAACCTTTCGCTGGTAGTAACAGATCGAATTAACTGCTTTTGCATTTGAAATACTGACTTGAAGACAGCCAATTGTCTGCATCGGTACTCGAATAAAACCATTGAGCTCGGTCCTGAACTTGCTTATTTGACAGGTTGTCAGTAAATATGAAATGTTAAAAGCTCTTGAAAATCCATTAATGGGCTTTCTGATAAATGGCGTCTCCGTTCGCTGGTAATGAAGTTATACGCTAATTGAAATAACATAATGGATAGTTCACTCCGCGAGCATTGTGAGGTTACTGCCTCCATTGATGTTAAATAAACAAATGGATGCTTTTGTTCTCTTACAAAGCACATGGCATAAACAAAAGGCCATATTGTGAATCACTTTAGAAGCACTATTCTCTCTGTTTCGAAGAGTCACCTGATTTGGTAAGACACAGTATCGACAAATAGTCACAGATAGGAACATAAGAATTCAATAAAGGCTTTGTTGTTTCAGTCTCTTCGCAATGAATAGCGAGTCTTGCTTTAAGTCTCCTGATACAAAACAAAAAAGCTATTCGTTCACGGAAGGTGTTGTTAAAAGAATACATAGATAAATCATGAGAGATGCATTAACAGCCACTTAGAAGTAAGTGAACCACAGTAAATCTTTTATAATTCTTTCTCTTTTCACTGAAAAGAATGGACATGATGGTCAGATGGCCTGCGACAAAAGTTATATTTCTTTATCAGGAGACAGAAGGTTCCAGAAAATTTATATAATTAGGTACGCGTCGGCAACCGATGGCTTTATCGTTAGATTAAGTAAACGAGCAGTTTAAAATTCATCCCCGCCGAAGGCGGTACAAGTTTAGCGAGAAAATATACCTTTTCACCTTACAAGCAACCATGCTTTCCGATAAAACATTCACTAACGGCGAAAAGGCGTTAAATTTGCATGTAACTTGTTTGCCATGAGGTCAGAGAATGAACGATAGCCAACTTTTATTTTTCGGTTCCATAACAGTGAGCTCAGCGACATCACAAAAGTTTAACGTTCGTGGTCGTTGGCAATTACAGGCGAAATATTTTCAGATTCTTGGCATAAAATAATTGAAGGCGAAAACTGACTTAGGACACGCAAAGTTATAATCGAGACAATGAACTTTTGAGTAGTGCCATTTGTCTAGAGCTTGTTGCAAATTTAGTTTAGCAGTAACGAGGTTGTTAAATGTGCATGCTGATACTGTTTCTCAAGTAGAATACCCTAATTTGACATTTCGTTGTGTTCTCTATAATGGCGGTTGCGATCAGTGGTACTCATTTTTGGACAGAAAGTAAACTGAGCAGAGAATATTGGAAAATTTCTGTAAATTCTGACTTACCACTGTAAGTATAAATTTCTTACTGTTCAGTATAAGTTGATTAATCGCAAAGATTTACACACTCTTAATTGAGTTGTCATGCTGATTATAACAAATAGTATCCCAAGAAACTATTTTTCCAAGTGTTAGTGTATACTTTGGCATGAACGAGTTAACTTCCAAAGCAAAGAAAAAGGTCACTCGAATAATATTCCTCATTAGAAAGGTGCTCAATTAAGAATTGGGTAAAAAAAACACAGGATTTGTCAAGATTGAGTAATATTGATTCAAATGATTGAACTAACTCGAAAGATTAAGACTCGGGCACTTTCTGTGCAGAAAACGGAAACGGGCATTAATTTTGTCTCAGTTTCTGGCTGACATTATTTGACGCCTGCCTCGTGCTCTGGGTTACCACAATTCTTTCTTAGGAAGAGCTATTTCAAGGCTATATCTTGTTCTTTTTCATATATCCTGACTTTGTATTTCTTTATTGTTACTGTTAATTTTCAGTTGTACATTTCAGCACAGAAATTCATCTGCGTTAATATTTTTACACATATTCTCTTCATATTCTCGAACGTTCGGCGTACGTAAATACAAAACTGCAAAGCAAAGCAGATGAGAAGCAAAATGCAGTGTAATGGGTTCTCTTTTGATTTCATCATCTTAACTATGATTTTTTATAGCTTAAGATAGATAACACCTTACTTACGTTGCTATTCGTGACGGCTACATTGCGATAATAGTTTAAAACCAAGTCAAAATAATTAATTTGGATTGTTCATACTGTTCGAGTTAGGCTATATTTTCTAGAACTATCTGTTTCATTTTAGTGTCCTACTGATTCAACAGAATTTCGTGAAACGTGTTTGTGGACTGGGCTCCTCCTTCCATTGTCCCGTTTGTAATCAACTCAGAACATTGTTAAAAGTTTTGATATGGTAACTCCAACTATAAGAGGAACTAAAGAACACTTTAATCGACATCACCAAGAAATCACGACAATGTCTACATTCAGCTTTGGAGTTGTTTGACGATTTGTGTTCTACGCCAAACTTCATTAAGGCATTAGATATTTGATGGGAGTTCATTCGTGGTCAATATAAAATTCACCGCATCGTCAGTTCTTAAATGTAAAAGAATGGTGAAATGGATGTCATAATCTTTCTTCCTTTCCCTGACCAAGATAACATACTAGAGCTTACTAGAGCTTACTAGAGCTGACACGACACATCAAAAGTTGTTCATCGGCATTGCATCTGCTTTTAAAACCTACCAGGAAATATCTCCAATTTCATATAAAAGTGAGATAAGAAATCTAATACAGAAAATGTAATATTTTAATCGCATTATTTAAGGGGTTTTTTGTGACTAAACTATGTACTGTTAGGTCAACCAACTTTAAAACTAGACAATGGGTTATTTGAAGGGCTGTTATGTCTTTATGTTGCTTCTTTTTTATTTTATTTTACATATAACATACTCTTAGAAGCTAAAAAAAGATAACAGTTCTGCAAGTAACATTTGTAGAAAGGTAAATGAACGGCTTCACAGCCGGGCGTTCCTGTTCTGATTCCATTTCGGGACTGGTTCGTAACAAAACAACATGAAAGCCATAAGTTGATAACAGCTGTGACGGATTATTTAAGCAATATTGTAAACATAAAATGAACTATCTCGGCAAAAAATAAAAGAATAAAGTAAGGTACATTTTATAAATTAGTTTGATAAAGATCGAAACCATTGCTGGTGGTTTTTATTCTAGCAAGACTGGTCATTTATTGTTAGACCTATTTCCTACCAATGTTTTGCTTTAATGTGTAAAACAAGAGAAAAACAAACGGCTTTAACAAGCGTGGAATAAGCTATTATTGCTTTCACTTCAGTGGTTAATTAATTTAACAAACGCTACCTGGGGAGCAGTGTTTATGAAACTGAGTGCACCCCTCGTGTTAACCTGTTTACCACCCTTGTTTCATTGTCTTGCTGATAACACGTGCAGGATAAATACCCTGTCATCACCGAGGAAAGAATGTGTCTCCAAGCTTTGCTATATAGCGCTAGACACTTCTTCTGACTGCGTGCAGTTGATTTAGCCACCTACCTTCTAAACTGACGAAGGCGCGGCAGAAAACGGTCGAAAATTGAGAAACTCCTGCAGTTTGGCGGGTTACACGTTACTAAACAAATCGAAAGTTCTAGAAAGCACGATCGATCACAATATGTCAAAGTTTATGAAGTTATGTGTACACGTTTTCGTTTACAAGAAGGCTGAGAAAATAGACTGAATGCTAGTGGTAATTCACTATGCTTTTTTAGATGTAATTCTCAATAAAAGACAGACAGTAACATTTATTCAGTTCTTCTTTGTTTCTCTTATGTGTAGCCACCAAACTTTACACTCCCGCCACTTGCTAGAGTAACCATTTGCTTGTTTCCCTCTCTCGACCCTGACCTTGGCATTATCATCGCGTGACTTGATTACATAACAAGTAGCATCCCCTCTGTTTTTTGTTTCGTTAATTCTACTTCGTCATTGAAAATTGAGTTCGCCTTCTACTGACCTAAAGGTAAACCATAAACCCACTTGTTTTCTGGCTCTCAAACCGATGATCTGTAAAAAGGCAAGTGCAAGCTAAGGTTGTCGGGAAGGTATCCATTAGGTTAAATCAGGTGAACCAAAGTTTGCGTAGGCTTAACAAATTGGAAAGAACACATTAAAAGTGAGATTTTACCATGGTGAGCAATGTCTATAAGATAAGCCATACTCAGTGTCTTGTTAATAAGACACGAAACATCTCTAACCTCAACGTACAAACTTTCGAATTTTTAATGCGTATACCATATTATTTATCAAAGTGATTTATAGAACTCATTGAATGTTTGTAAGAACTGATTGATATAATAGTTTAGATCGTCCATTGTTTGATGCTAGTTCTTTTATAATGTTCCGCCGGTTTATAAGGGCAGAGGTAAGAAAAGGAAAAACTTAAACCGTGCGAGCTCTTAATTATTAGCGCATACACAAGATAGAGAGGATGAAATCTCAGACCCCGCCCATTTTATGCCAGAGAAATTTGAAATCGCCTCTTTATTTGTACGGTTACACATGCCGTCCACTGCACTAATGCGTCGCGAAAAAAGAGCTTTTTAAAAACACTCTTGAAACGGAAGAAATTGAAAACGGCGACATATATTTTGATAACGGAGCTGTTCGAAAGCGAGGACATTACAATAATCATGAGATTTTTCTAAATAAGTTTTTCACACAAATCCAAATTGGCCGGTGATTATTACGTGTTTCTCTGGCGTAAGCCTCAATCATTGGTTATTTTTTTTTGTCAGCTATCAATTAAAAGTTCAGTCCATTTCTCAGCTTTTGATAAATGTTAAAGATCGGAGATCTCAGCAAGCACTTAAAAACGCGTCTTCTCTGGGCTGACACTTACAATTCCATCGATTCTCAGGGACCAAGTTGGCACCAGTCAGGCGTTTTCAGAACACTTCGTTAACTTCACCTTGTCGAGGAAAAAGATGTTGGTACATATTAAGTAGGAGAAATCTGAAAAGCGCGGCATACTTTATTCAGGATTTCCATTTTCGAAACCCCCGCTCTTTTTTAGCCGCTTCACACTGTTCTCTTATTTACTGTAATTTTTTTATGTCTTTTTTCTCCTATTTTGTATCTTTGCTAAATAAATGAATTTGATCTAAGTGAACTGAAATTGGTGTAAATAAATTGAATTTAATTGAAAAGAACTGAAGTACAATATGCGTTAGACTAATTTTCAATTCGGGAGCTGTCTGAAACAACTTTCTTTAAGGCCCTAAACGTCACTGAGTTACAGATTATAACAGATTATAGGGACTGAGATTAGCATGTTTTGAAGTATAGATCTCCCTGATGACCAGCTTCTGAGAAAGACCAATGGAAATTTTGTGCAATTGAAAATCTATATAGAAACTAAGTGTTCTAATGAGTTATTGCTGTTTTCTTCACCTGACAAAAACGTATTCTTGAACCTAATTGCCTCTTAGCGCCGCCAATTTTCGCCAAATTAGTGAGCGAGTAGCGAAGGATTGAATCCTGCGTTACCCGTCCTGACTAGTTCCCATTCCGTTCGTTGGGTCTGGTTGGGCAAACGGTGAAACTCCGAGGTACCCACTGAAGATGAAAATTTCCCATTGCGCTCTGTTCCCCATCTTGGAAAGAGGATCTGCTAGTTGCCTCCCATCTTCCTTTCCTCCCATAAGCCCTTTTATTGTAAATATATTTTTTTATTTTACTCATCAGCATTTACATGGCCCTCGTTAATATTAGACTGAGATGACCTGGGAACGAATAATCCGTGGGCACTCCTTTTTTGGCTCCTTGTGGCTAAATTTACATTTCTCTTGGTAGAACTTTTCAGAAACGATTTTTATTTTGTTTTCATGGAGATGATAAATTGTTACGGACCTTATTTGATTGAAGCCGTGACATGATTAATTATTGGTGATCGGACTTCGGACTGGCAACTTTAATCATACTAAAAATTTAACAAATGAAATGGGAAACTCGAAACCCGTTTCTAGGGCTTTTTTTTGAGCTGGGAAGAGAAAAGCGCCGAGAACGAGATCGCACTAGTTTTACCGAGACCAAAATGGACTCAAGCTTACGCGAGTGAAGATAAAGAGAATAGTTTAAATTTTTAAGTTTACAAAACAGACCAGTGATGTTCTTACAATTATTGTTGACTGCTAGTTATTATTGTTCACTGCTAGTTCCAAAAATAGGTATTTTAATTTCCCTGATGTATTGCTAAGCATTTCTTTTTTCAGTCAAAGAAAAGTGCTTGTGGATATTTTTCTTGATTCTTATTACCTGTGTCTTCTTGACAACGTACAAATACTGATATAATTGTAAACAGAAATAAGATTTTGACTACTCGAACGCGCTATATGTTTTTGACATATATTAATATAGGACCTCGTTCTAGCAACGAGGCTTTGTAGATACATTCGCTACTCTACACGATGCAGAAACTGGATCAGAAGTTTATGAAATGTGGGAGGATGATCCACGTAACACGCGTGGGTCGTGTTCTTTATCATGTAAATCTTACGATTGGGAACATACCAGAGGCTATCCAAAGAAGACTCGTGAAGCATCGTCTGATCATTCTCGCCAAATAAAATAAGCATTGGAACGGAGAGTTTCTTGTAGTCGCTTATTAAATAATGCTGAGTGTCGGACGGAGCGATAGCAACCAGTCCGCGGAGAATGCGAGGGTACGCCATCAATAGCGGCATCGCATATTCACCTCCCGTCGATGGAGAAACCATCACCGGAAGATGAAGGTCCAGCGCAGTGAAGAGATTTGTCATATATCCCAAAATATCGTCGCGTTTGTAGGGTATACTCAAATCATTTGAGTTTCCGTGGCCGGGTAAATCTACAGCTAGAGCTCTGTAACCTAACTCTGCTAAGATTTCAAATGTTCCAATATTAATCCAGATAGTGGAGGAAAGTCCAATGCCGTGCAAAAATAAAACAGTGAACTTCTCTTGTGTGCGGTTTCTTGGCCTCGCTTCTCTATAAAACGTGCTCCTTGCGTGTTGCAAGACGCCTTCGCTGTAGTCGATGGCGTCACTGGCTCGCAGCGCATTCATTCTGGGAATACTTGGATGAGTGTTGAGTAAAGCAATGTGGCCCAGTTCATGTTCCTGGGGTTTTCCTTTCAGCGTGTTCAAATTAGAAGGCACTGGCTTGTGCTGATCGGATAAAACACCCGTTGTCTCTTCTGTATTTGTTTTGTGTGTTTGCGTCCACTCCGATAACCTGCTTGTAATGGCTGAAATCGTCGGGCGCGTCGTACTATTTTCATTGCTGTTATCTCCGTTTCCTTTGCTATCATAATATTTCTTCACGAAGGTACCAACTTTCTTTTTAATCTCAATCATGGGATTTTGTCCTGTATTCACGTAATACCATACAAAAACAGCAATTATGGCACAGAAAACGACAGCCAGCGCGATCTTAAGTTTCATCTTGACTGAACGTCTACATAGACCCATTCTTGTTTTTTTTCTTGTCAGATATTAGGCCTTATTTAATTCTACTACAGTTGACGCGAAACCGAACTAATGTGTTGCTAGGTTGCGCTACGTTCACAAATAACATTTGTCTGCACTGAATGAATATACATCAAAAGAAAAACTATATGCTGTTGAATTTGTCGAAGAATAATCAGAACATAAAGGCGAATTTTCAAACGTTCAAACCAGAACTAAATCTTGGATTGAAAAATTCTAAGTTGATTTGTAACGAAAACTTTGCATTTTTACCGCGAAGTATTTGAATTTCATCGAGGAGAAATTGTCACCTTATTCAACATTTTGAATCAACTCGGAAATCCTTGACTTATTGCTAGATAATAATTGTATGTATTCAATCTGTTTGTTATTAAAAATTCAAGGTAAATGTCAGTTGCTTGGCATAGTGAATATCTCACAGAAGCCATTGTTTCTTTGAAAACTCTTTGTCAACCCGGTAACTGCGCGCGGGAACTAAAGGACTGGAAAGGACACAAAAAGAGAAACGGTTCAGTGATCCACATGGGAATTCTCCTAAAAAATTCAGAATTAAAGGTGAAAGAGATCTAACGATCACGCAATCACTTTTCCTTTTTCCGTGAACCAACGCCTTATACTTTCAAAACTGTACAGAGAATAGCAACGACAATTTGTATTTTACATCTTAGAGAAACCTCTCCCAACTACTCTATATAAAAGATATGAAGACCAATTAGGAGAATTTGCACGTGGATACCATGTATTTAAGGGTGAAGAGTGAATTGTGTGTATAACAACTATATCACAACTCAGAAAAGGTTTAAAAGTTTTAACTGTCATTTATTTACGAAAATTGAGATTCTCCACGAAAATCAGGTATAGTTGTGAAAGTTTACGAAAGCTAACAAAACTTTATTAAGACTTCTGCTTCAATATTATAACTCTTCTTTCGGTCTTTTCATAGTTTTGACCTTGTCTATTGCTTTGTCCATGGATCTCACAACTGTAAGAGAAAAACTTATAATATTAGTGTTGAGTACTTACAACAGGTACTGATTTTTTATTGTTTTAAATTTAGCCAATTTTAGACAGTTTTGGTACGTTTTCAGTTAATTTTAGCGAATTTTGAAATCTGTAAAACACTGATGATCCATTGGGAAGCAGTGCTATATAGATGTATTATTATTATTATTATTATTATTATTATTATTATTATTATTATTAACATTATTATTATTTTTATTACTTAAGCATATTTATTGTACTTTTCCTAAAACAGAATGGATAATGCTTATAACAAATTCCGTGGCTGATAATTTGATTTGAAATATTTGGCTTAGCAACTTTCTTTATCAATTTCCAATTGATAATTAACTAAGGGAGGGAGAATTGTAGATTGATGAAGTGCTGGCGTATTGTTGGCGCGCTAGTGAACATTTTCGCATTACGCCGCCATCTTGGATTTGGCAACTGTGAAGGGTTGGGGCAAGGCAAAATGTGCTGGGGAGTAGGTGTCAGGTAGGTAAAATGGGGGACGGAGAGGGGAAGTAAACTACCCCCTCCGCACGTACTCTGGCCCAGCCCCTTACCGGTCACGAATCCAATTGCAATCAAAAACCTCGTTCATCGAGTGTTACGTTCCAAAATAACGCCTGCACTGCAGGCTAAGGAGATCAATACCTGATTGTGGTTCACAGTTGCCAAATGGAAGATGGCGGCGTAATGCGAAAATGTTCACTAGCGCGCCAACAATACGCCAGCACTTCATTAAACTACAATTCTCCCTCCCTTAGTTAATTATTAATTGGAAATTGATGAAGAAAGTTGCTAAGCCAAATATTTCAAATCAAATTATCAGCCCCGGAATTTGTTATAAGCATTATCCATTCTGTTTTAGGAAAACTCGTTCATCGAGTGTTACGTTCCAAAATAACGCCTGCACTGCAGGCTAAGGAGATCAATACCTGATTGTGGTTCCCAGTAGTAATATTTACTTTCTTTGTACACTGTTCCAGCATTGGTCACCTTCTCTATGACGTTTCCCAAAGGATCTAGTTATTGTAAAAAAAAAGATATATATCAATATATATATATAAAATGGTGACATGAAAGGATGTACCTGATAACGTGACTGATGTACAATTTGTAAGCTAGCCAAGTACACTAGTGACACAGTGACGTAATAGTGTAGTGTTGTTGCGTGATGCGTGACATAGCCATATATGGGACCTTCCATATTTGGAAGACCGTGTGCGTTGTGAGAGTGGGTGAAGTGTATCGAGAAGGAACGTACGGATTAAAAGAGTACAAAGACTTGAGTTATTCTGTCAGTGGCTCAGTTACAATAGGTTCGTGCTGTTATGTTGCTATTGTGTCATTATGGCAGAATGTTCACACTGCATGTATAACGGCGTAACGTCCTTCTTAAGGCGTAATGTTTATGTCGTGATGTCGCTAGTGTGAACCACGCTTTCCCTTTAAACCAACGTTGATCATTCTGTAGTTGATAGCATGCTATTGTTGGCGTAAGGGTGCGGAGAAGGGAAGGTAACAAATCAAACAAATACAAACCCATGAATAAGATTCTCGGGAAATATGCTCCATCAATGTCAAACTTCTTTTGGTTGTTATCAAATTCGTCCTATAGAGAAAAGAACAAACCACAGGGTTTTTTTCCAGATGCCATTAACTACAATAGTAGGAAAACCACTGTTCTGTAATACATGAATCTAAAATTAAAACAATATCTGGTTAACTACAACACGGCGTATTGATTTGTACTATCTATAAGCATTTATAACAGGGCCGGAGAACATGCTATGCTGACAAGCGCTGGACTAATCATCACGTGAATGAGAACGCTGCTATTACTGTTTATTATTATTACTATTATTATTATTATTATTATTATTATTATTATTATTATTTTTATTATTATTATTATTATTATTATTATAAACATGAAGCCTTTCGATTTTTGGATATGATTGGCTGAAATAGTCACGATCTGATAAGTCGTCGGAAAGTTCGAAAACGTTTCTCTTTCGTCTCTTCTCAGGATACGGTTAAGCTCATTGGAATAAAAAAAAACTAGCTAACGTTAACTTACCTCCACGTTAACCATGACAAATTCTTTGCTAATTTCCTTTATCTTCTCAGATGCAGCAAATTTGGGCTTGAAAGCTGAAGGAAAAATTACATAAGATACAAAAAGGCTTCTTAAAATAAATTTTGTAGTATGATGCGACAAGTGTTTCAAAATGAAAATATCTTTGGCGTTTGACGAAATTAAACGGTGTTCAGTGGTAGTTATAGGAGTTGAAAAGCAGTGAGCAATACGTTAATGCAGTTTATAGTGGTTTTTACTGAGAGCTGCTCCTGCACTAGAGTGAATTATATGTAACATAACCTATTCTGAGTGACAAACGCCAAGGAAGTTTAATGAAGTTTTCAAATTTTGTCCATAGAGGCACTTGGCTGCACCACCAGCATGCTGTTAGTATATGGAAAGAAAGCTTTACCACTTACCTTGACAAGCACTGCACCAGCTTTTGTGAATAAACAGAAAAATTGGCTTCCAGCTAAGGAACAGTAAAAATCAGTGTTGAGTTACTGATTGTACGACACCTTTCACATCATAGGCACAAGAAATAGCTTAAAACATCGATGGGCCGTTATCTCTTTCGTTCTGACCAATCGTAGTAGACTTGCATTAAGCATTACTGCACCGATTGTGCGTGTAATAAAGCATACCTTTTCTTGGCCTCAACATAAGCATCCTCTAATTTCATCCAGTTGATTTCTTTGCCTAATCCTAGGAAAACGAAAAATTGAATCAATTGATCCATGCGTCAAAATCTAGTGGTATTCAAGAATCAACACATCATAGCTGAAAACCTGAAATGCAGTATATAGAACCTAACCGCTGAGTGTTGTTCATTTAACAATTTATGTTATTTAATCGACCCTGATGTAATTATAAAATACAGAGTGAAAACAAGCACAACAAATGAATCATGGAGCCTTGGGTAATGTACCAGTACAAAACAAAATATTTCAAATAGGAAGTCAGTAATAAAAAGCATGAAATATTTTTGACCATCCTTAGATCAAGCACCCAAAGTAAAAAAGTACCCAAGCGCGGATTAGGGAGATGCGGTAGCCTCATAAATAGTGCGTTAGTGCACTCGTCTCCAGATCGAGTTAGCGGTGCAGGCTCGAGCACAGGCCAGGGGCGTTGTTTTGTGTTCTTGGGCAAGACACTTGACTCTCACAGTGCCTCTCCCTACCCAGGTGTATAAATGGGGACTGGGGTATTTAATGCTGAGGGTAACCCTGCTATGGACTAGCATCCATCCATGGGAAGTAGAACACTCCAAGTTGCTTCATGCTACAGAAACTTAGATAAGCTTCAGTCTGATTAACCTTGCAACAAGGACCTTTGACTATTAATTGCAGTTTCAAACTGGGGGTCATAATATTTACATTGGAACTATAGCGTCAAACAGGTTCACGCTTTACAATTCAGACGCTCGGCTCTCTCAAATATTAAAAGAAGACAGTCTGAGTAAATATTTAAGGACACAAAAGAAATAACGTTCTACCTCTATCTATGGATGGAGGTGGCTTGACGAGTTTCTTCGCTGCTGTTTTCATTGTATGTATCACTTTTGAAAAAAAAAAGATGAAATTAGAAAACTGAAAAAAAAAACACATACACAAGCCAGTGACTAAAGAAAATTTTTAGAAGCGACATGGCTACTTACACTCTTCGTCATCATTATAGAAGTACTTGTACTTGATGAATTCAAGATCATTATTGTGAAGATCTTTTTGGACTTCTCCCTTGTGATCTGTAACGACAGTCAACGATTTTCACTAAAGCGAACCAATTTACATTTCCACATTTCTACATATTGTACCCTTTCCAGCAGATAAACTAGATCAAGAGGTCTACATTCCGCAACCACGCCTCCAATAGATCGGATTGCTCATTAACAATGGTACAATAGTTATTTTTTTCAGTACACAAGACTTGCATCTCCCTATTTGCTTTGGATTCATTTAAATTATATTTTGATTTTGGCATATAAATTATGGACCACAAATGTTTCTGAGAAGAAGCACTTACTAAGGAAAAAGATTCGCGGGAAGTATTTTCCATCGACGACAAATTGGTCATCTTTTGGTTCTTCATCGTCCTGCAGAAACGAAAAAGAGAAAACTTCAGCTGCTTTGTTTTGGCGTTGATTATCTGGCATGGAGGTTACAATATTGTGTCGGAATTAATCACCAAAAGTTTTAAAAAATGATTAACTTTATTTAACGTCAGTTTATAATTTAAGAACTGGTAATCACAGGTCATAATGAAATAGAGGCAGAAAGTTAATTTACCAATTTGGAAATATCAATGCGCATATTACCTCCACATTTATCATGACGAATTTCTTACTGAGCTCAGCAATCTGTTTTGATTCTGCTATGACTGGTTTCAAAGCTGAAACAAAGGAAAAACAACGTTAGTAACGTATGGCAAAGTACCTTAGTAACGGATGGCAAAGTACGATATAGCAAGACAGTGAGGAAGGTGAGTCAATCGACATTAAAACAACTCCTATTTAAAAAATGGATGCCACCCGAAAATTGAGATCTGGCAAAGACGGTTTTATAAGAGAAGACTTTTGCCCAGTGAAACAATGTAAGAATTTTTCAAGTCTAAGTCCTCAACTTAAGATACATCAGTAAATGCCAAAGGTTCATTGCAGGTCCACTTTAGAACTGCAATATGTTTGCACCATGGGTGCCTATTGCTTTGGGTGACCAACAAGTTGATGACCCAAGGGACAAACCGAAGGCTTATGAAACATTGGATTTCTAAGGGACGTTGTTGTATTGTGGTTGAGCAAACGTCCCAATGTTGGTTGTTACTGTCTCTAAGTTGAAGACATTGCGCTGCCATACCTTTGCATGCTCCACACCAAGACTTGTGTATAATCAACATTATGGGAGTTTCGCTGTGGATAGTTAACATGAAATTATGTTACTTGACTAAAACAATACGTTATGCAAACAAACAAAAAATGTCAGTGAAATAACGGTCAGGTATATAAGCTGCGAAAAAATAACAAAAAATGTTACCCTTTCTTTGCCTCTTCAAGACCTTTCTCCATTGTCATCCAGTTAATGTGTTTGCCAAATCCTACAAGAAAGTTCACCCATGTAAATGACGTCTTTGGCACTTATAGAGAATGAGTGACGGGAATTACATGCAGGATCATACAGTCCATTTGGAAGTTCATTTTCACGACATACCTCTGTCTAAAGCTGATGGGTCCGGTATAAGCTTCTTCATAGATTTGACAACTGAAAATGAATTTAAATTTAAAGCAATCTCTAAGAAATGGCACAGCTACAGGCAGGACTAAGACGTAAGGAGGCTATGAACACCATCATTTTCGAAGAAGTTTTATATCAAGGCGCCGTCAACGACACTGTGTTCATGTTGGGGAGGTTAATTTGTACGAAATGGGCAGAAAAAAGCGCACGTTGTCCTTACTCACGGGTAACCATATTAAACAAAATGTTTGCTTCGATCTCTGGGAACTAGATATCTCTCCGCAGTTAAGGGCCGTTTATATAAATCGCCTGTCAGTAAAGCTGAGTTGGACCATGTTTGATGATTTTACTTATTCGTATCACCTATCTACTTGAAAATGTATTGTATTGTTAGGAGAAATTAGCTTCTAATATAAAGGTGAACAAGGTCTTTTTTCCTGTACTCACTTTCATCAGCTGTCTTGTAGAAGAACTTAGTCTTGTCAAGATCAGTCCCCTCGTTATCGATTTCTTTATTTAACTTGCCATCGGAATCTGGCCGGGAAGAAGAACAAATTTTTCAAGGGAAATAAAGAGAGCGCTAGCTATGGCTGGCAAATTACAAAATGTTAAGATTACCGAGGAAAACAATTCTTGGAACATATGATCCATCCACATCATATTTTCCATCTTTTGGTATTTCATCGTCCTGAAAAAAACATCGCCAATAGAATTATATGTTAATGTTCCGTGACTGTCTTTAAATTTTCCTCACGCATATTGAAGGAACTTATTTCAATAATTTATTTTTCTTCTCTTTAAATGCTAAAACTCTTACCTCGAGGTTGACCATGAAAAAGTGTTTGCTGAGTTCAGCGATGTCTTTTGATTCAGCAATTTTGGGTTTGAGACCTGTAAAGGTTAAATGGTGCAACCAAAAATCAAAAATCAGTTTAGAAGAGGTATTTGAGGTGTACATTGAGGCCCCTAAAATTCAACAGGATTTCATTAGTCCCCAAGCATAGTTGAATCAAGGTCAAGCCTCAAGTGTCGTTAATCACAATGTACTCAAATGTTCTAAGTTTTATATATTGCAGTTTATTCAGAAAAAACTTACTCTGACTGATCTGACACCAGCTTTTATGTAACACCACCATAATGGGCTTGTTACTGAAAAACAAAAAAATAGAGAAAATCGTTTATATACTCAAAGATAAATTGGCCCTCTGGAAAGTTTTGAGAGTTTTTAGATTTGAGAAGCAAAGACTAGATTTATTCCATCCTATCTACTCCATTATCATTGTACTTACATCGTCTTTGCTTCTTTGAGGGCATGGTCGAGTTTCATCCATTTGATATGGGTACCAAACCCTTAAAAGATATGACAAGAAGATCAAAGTATAACTTAAACATAATATAAAACCATACGCTATCTCGCGCTGGTGGCAAGGTGTGTTGAAAGTCACTTAAGTCCGTTGGGCAGGCCTGACAAATGTTTGCGGGCGGAAATATCTTGTCAGTCAATACAATAATTTGCACTAACCTTTGTCTGGAGCGATCCCCTCGTGCATTTCTTTTCCAAGAACTCTGTTCATCATATCAACAACTAAGAAATATCAAATAATTATCAAAATTAGCTAATATCTTATTAGTATATAACACCACGTGGAAATGTCGAAGGAAAATGGTCTTGTTCAAAAGGGAAAATGATAAACGTTTGATTGATAAACTGCATCTTTTTTTAAAATAAACTGTTGTTCTCTGCAAATAATTTGAAACGGCGAAACGGGCAGAAGAGGTACCTGTCAATCTGGTGTCATAATTTCCCTGCTTAACTAGAGACCTACTTACTTTCTTCTGGTTCTCCATAGGCATACTTGTATTCTTTAAACAAAGGATCAGTGTTGTAGAATTCCTTCATAATCTCACGAGTGAAAGGATCTGAGAGAATAACAACAAAATAAATCAAGATCTGCCACGTGGGATCAGAGGCGGACCTGAATGTGACAAAGAACTTGCTATGTATTGGAAAGTGCAAACAATTCACAAACCTAAGAAGTAGATTCTTGGGGCATAGGCGCCATCGACGTCAAACTTCTCGGCTGTTTTTCCACCGTCATCCTAAGTGGCACATGCAATTACAGTTGCAATTTCATTACAACAATTTGTAAAGTTCACAATAATTTCGCTGGTCTTTCTAAGAGTATAGTAGTAGTATTACTTGTGGACGAAAGGCTTCAGTTGCTAACTCTGGTCTATTTGCGGTAACGTGAACTGTACTTTCAAAATGCCTCTCTCTATCTATGCAAGTAAATCTCAGCAAACTGGATTAATCAGTGGACTAATATCCCATCCAGGGAACAACGATATCCCTGAAAACCAATCGCAAATGCTTCCTGCAAATACTGATAAGCCGTTAGTCTGGAAAATGAAGAACAACTTATATAGTTGTCAATTTACTGGTTTTAGTAGGAGCCGCTGCGTAAGATCACTTACTTCAATGTTGACCATGACGAACTGCTTGCTTAATTCAGCAATCTCAGTGGACTTGGCAAACTTCTTTTTCAAATCTTAGAAGAAAGATTCAGAAAAAGAACACATGATTCAATACAAAGAACTGAATCTTATCAACTGCCGCTTGAAGGCATCGTGTAATAAAGGCTGCTCGCGTTTATCGCTGAGCAGGAAACCGGCCGAACTAATAGACTGAGTACACGATTTGATTTCCCTTTCTTGTACAACGTCAATGAATGAAAAAAAGTACCTACTTTTTTAAATAAAGAACGCATTGCAATGATAAGAAACCCAGGGTCAGATTTACAATTTGAAGTTGCGTTACTCACTTTTACAGGCTCCACACCAGGACTTGTGGATTATAAGCATTAACGGTTTCTTTCTGCAAGTGAAATAGAAAGCAGCTCATTAGATAGCAGTCAGTTAAACATGCTGCATACTTGGCTTATGTTTGACACTATTGAAACAGAGTCAGTGTCCATCATAAGTTATGTAAGCTCTAAACTCTGCAACCACGAGAGGTTAGGAAGTTCCACCATGAAAGTATTCTTGTGAGGTTATAGATGTAGCTGACTGTTTTTGACTGCAACTAAGATTTGCTGTCACGCGATAGACTAAAGTTAGGTAAGGTAAGGTAAGGAAAGATAAACGTTGATCCTAACTGGAGGTCAAAACTATAACCTTCACGTGTGGATACTCAGAACTATGATTCAACGTTCCTTTAACGCAGGTCAGTTACAAATACAGTATTTGTGTGTTACCAGGACTATGACTCGGTGTTCCTTTATAGAAGGTGTTCTCTTACCGGAAGTTGCAAATGAAGTATTTTGTTTAATCAGGACTATGATTGACTCATCATTCCCTAACTGTCCTAACTGGAAGTTACAAATGTAGTGTTTGTGACAGGTTTACAAGAAAAGGGTCAATGTAATGTTTTACAAGGACCATATCTCAGTATCCCCTCATGAGAAATATAGTCATGATGATAAACGATTTACGGTGACTAGTTAATAAAACCACAGTGTGGATCCTGTCCCAACGTACATTTTTAGAACGTTATCAATTTTCTTACCCTTCTTTCGCTTTTTCAAAACCTTCCTCAATTGAAGTCCATTTGATATCTTGACCCCATCCTATGCCGAATAATGTGTCAAATTAGCAAAGTCTTTAAAATAGTCATAATACCTTACAGGTTAGCAATTTCAAAGAAGAGTTACGACAAGTTCGTGGAAGATACAACTTTTTAAGGGCGTATCTGCAAATAGTTAAGTGTAAGTTAATCCTTGCGTGTAACATTTTTGTAATCGTTGGTTATCAATGGCATGAGTTCTCATTTACCTTTATCAGAAACTTTCTTGGGTTTGTCCTCAACCTTCAATACCTTTTTCATAACTGTAACCACTATCAATACAAAAACAAAGAACAGATAATTGATGTTATCTTATTAAGTAAGATTTTCTGTGCAATACTTCGGCAATACGTCATGCTCAGTTAATACGGTACAAACACTTCAAAATCAATAGAGGCAAGCTATTTAATTTTACACCGTTTAACTGGCTTGCAAAAAATACATCGTATTTAAGTCAACATTGATCAAACGCACGGCATGATGCAGCTTTAATTTATTTTAAATCGTAGATATCGTACCAAGAAAATTCTGATAATACTTAGAGTACAACTCACATTCCTCTCCGTCCTGATAGTAATATTTCACATGTTTGTGTTTAGTTCCCTCGTTCCATAAATCCTTCTGAACCTTTCCGTTAGAATCTGTGGTAAGAAAGAGACAAGCGGACCATTAAAAAATAAATAAATAAATAAATGGCTCCCTCAGTTCCTTCCAACACTGTCATTCCCTCCGCTTTCACCTCCATGACCACTGTCGTCGTCATTGTCGTGGTCTTCACCGTTATCAAATTCGTCAACGTCATTCTAATCAGCGTATATCGTTACTATTACCGGTAATACACTATACCACTATACCATTTTAGCGCTTGTATTTACATATTTCATCATTTTACATTCTCACGCCCTAATTTGTACTTATATATGTACTTATATATGTATATTTCATTCGTCTTTTTCTTCAACTTGAAAATGATCTCAGAGAGATCGAAACGTCGTTTTTTACCGCTAGTTTTTATTCTGAAATGTTTTTCAAAAAAACTACTTATAAGAATTTTAAAGCGTGACAACCAGCTTCACCTGTTCAGAAGGCTTGAGCGGTGTAGCGAGAAACAAGTTAACTGTGAGACTACCATTGAATTTCTTAAACTCTGTCAGAATTTTAATTTGACACCGACCTTTGCTAGGGTTGATCAGACTAAAGCGAACAAATGGAGGCGATCTGCTAACGCCTTTGAAGGAAGCGTCGTTATCGAAGAGCTACGCCTGAAGAGGAAGCAATTAGCAGAGCTTAGGCTCGAAACTCAAGACGTTTACAACGAGATCAGAGCGAACTGTTCATCACTACGTTTCCTTTGCATCCTAAAAACGATCGTCACTCTACGTAATGAACAGTACCGACAATCAACGAATGGCCACACCAAGAAGATTTCGAGGCTCCTGTACAAACATGATACTGATATCGATGAACATATTAAGAACATTTCGTCCTACAAGCTTTCCTTCTTCCAAAAACTGGCGCTAAGTCGCGGCCTTGACTTTGCTCTTCCACAGCGAGTGTCATCCAAGGAAATCGAAGCTGCTTTTGAAAAGGCTTTCTGGAAATTAGAACCGGGGTTGAACGAAGAAAACAAAGAATTGGCGGCTGCATCATTACGTTCGATTGCTTTGAATTACATCGAACGAAAGACCCCCGCACCACCAAGAGCAATGCTAAGAGCAATCGGCCAACTGAAAAAGAAGAATGACATTGTTATTACGAAGCCGGATAAGGGATCAGGTGTGGTTGTGATGGACAAGTCAGATTATGTGCGCCTACTGAAAGAGTCATCAATAAACAACGAAACCAAGTTCAGACCAGTGTCTGCTGAAAGACCCAAAATGAGAGGAAGACCTCCCAAGCATTTCCACCCGCTATTGCAGAAAGAAAAGGAGTTAACTGCCACTGTAGAAAGAATATTGCCCAAGGCGGTTGCTGGCACAGTTGTCCAGAATGGCTCGAGACTAGCCCATCTTTATGGCTTGCCAAAAACCCACAAGCGACAACT
>OMLO01000128.1_pt1 | contig 37974 bp, 20 predicted proteins | sample 1674811 | NCBI WGS metagenome assembly OMLO01 (sample SAMN06265003, study PRJEB25207) | coral metagenome | isolation source: Coral host | place: Mexico:La Bocana,Puerto Morelos, Mexico | collected 2008-11-13
CATTTCATTACAACTGAACAGTTTGAAATGATTACACTTAGCAAAAACTACTCCACACCACAATTCTATACAAAATAATCCTGTCGAAACGCACTCTACTAATCGTTGATTACTACTAGTTTAACGCTTGGTTTATCGTTAACGGTTATAGAGAAATGTATTTGCTAAATAGCTTGATGTGAGTGTGTAGGATGGTGACTCTTGGCTCAGTCATGCAGGAATCTATCTTATTAGACTAAGACGATAGGCAATTAAAATTTATTTTTTCTTATAGAACCTTGTAACTATATAGCTAGATCGTAGTGGTATATTGGTAACAGCAGAAAATGATGCGCGAGGTCTGATTTGACAAGAGCTATGGACGTTTCAGCATCGCTAAACTATATGGCAATACAAATGGCACTTGGAATGTTGAATCGAATAGCCATTTATTTAACATTTAATTTACAACGTTTATCGAATTTGATAAAAATTTGTGGTCTTTTGGTCAAACACGTTTTGCCACAGGTATTTGAGGTACAACGAGATAACCTACCTGGAGCCAGGGATTTTCAACAATCTTACTAATTTGGTATTCCTGTAAGTATACATGTAAACTGATAAAGCAAATGGAGAAACCTAAGTCGTGTATTACACTGTGATAAAACACTCCAGAGGTTGATTTGAGAACACTCGAGATATGTAGAAACCATTCACTGCCGCCCGTGTTTTCTACATTTCCCTCGTGTTCTTAAAATTAATGCTCGTCGTGCTTTGTTACAGTGTAATACACGGCTGGGGCTTCTTGATTTGTAAATTAATGTCACAATCGTATGGTTCCATCTGGAACTATGATATTTTTCCCTGTTGATTCTATTTTCTACATTTTATATTCCTAACAATACTCACTTTGGAGGGTGGTCGGTTGCATCTTTGAGCCTCAATGTGATTGCGTAATGCAGTTCTGAGTGCACGTTCATGTGCAAGTATTGTTCGGTGGTGTCACACCGTTATGCGGTTCCACATTGCACCCTCACCATAGAGTCTCCAGTGGCTTAGTGGTTAGAGCGTGCGGCCAGATTTTCCGAGTTGATTAATTAATATTCCTGTTTTTTTTTTCTATTAGTGATTTGATGTATAACCAGATAAGCTACCTTGACCCAAGAAACTTCCAAGGTCTTACATCGTTGGTAAAACTGTAAGTTTGTATGATATTTTCATTGGAATTACTCAGTGTACCAATTGGCTATCTCTGTCTCCTGAGACTTCTGACACTTATTTTCAATCACATTTGTTTATGAAAGTCCTACGTTTTCTAGACATCTCGAGCATAACAACATTACCTACATTCCCGATGGATGTTTTCAAGAATGGAATGGTCTAATAAATCTGTGTGCTCCTTTTTTTCATGCACAGACATAAATCAAATGATGTCGAATTGAAACGTTGTGATAGACATTTTCAGAATTCTGTCGTCTCAACTTAGGAAAAATAACTAACTGCAATTTACACTACCTTCAAAAATTGACTCAATTTCTTTATACTGGTGATATAGAAGAATTTCTTATGTAGAAAGCATAGACTTTAAATGCGACGGAATCGCAGTTTGCCCCAGGTGTCTTCAGCACCCATAGCCAGATTATAGTTTTTCCCAAATTAATTTTATAATATTTAGAAATGTCAATATCTGTGTAATCTCTGCTGCTAATTTGGTGTGTGTGGAAAGAGTACTTTCGGAGAAATTACGAATATGGTTGAGCTTGTTTTCCCTGCTTGTCAAAATGGGTGACAGGGAACATATAGTAAGACGAACATTTTCTTCTTGTTTATAAAACCCAAAATATTTTAACGACGAATTTTGTAAACAGAGAAAGTGGCTCTACCATCTGTATGATTTTGGTTTGGATTCGTTCATATTCACCCGAGAACCAGGCTCGTTTACTTTTACTTTTTGAGAGTGGAACTTTTGCTCAAAACATGGTCCTGAGGCCGACGTCATCTAGAGCGGTTACCATGGCAACGATACATCTGCCGACCCAAATATGGTTGTTTTGTTTATCCCCTAAGGTAACCTACCTCCACACAAAAATTGAAGGGGGTTTAAAAATTTTCATTTTTAACTTTGCTTCACTTTCATTTTGTTAAAGGGCTCGAGGGTTGCGTATCGAACTGAATGTGTTTAAGTAGTTACATGTAGTAGTTACATGATTTATATTTTTAAAACATCATTAGTCTGTTAAACCGTACATGAAATCTTGTAGATATCTTCAAGAAAATTTTTTACGTAACATCTCCAGTGGAACATTTAAGGGATTAAAAGAACTGCGATACTTGTAAGTAGCTTGATGATAAGTTAATTTATTTGTTCAAATCTAAACATTACATCAAAGAAACAAACAACCGGCCAAACCAAAGTTAATTTGTTTCTGCAATAGGATAGTTAGCTTAATTCTGGATTCTCAAACAAATGTAATTAATTAATTCTTTTTCTCTGCAAGACTTTTTGAAACTGCTTCCAGTTTATACTAAATTCACAGTGCTCATAAAGGTGCATCTACAAACTACAAACATATGTTTTTCAAAACTGGAACTAATCTAGGGATAAAGTTTTCTAAACTGTGCTTTTCGTGTGTTCAAGAGACTATGTTTCTCCGATAAATAACTAGAGCAATTGCATAAATTGCTTTCTTGATTTGATGTCAACGACGCTAGGATAAACCTTTGCTAAAGTTTCAACAGTTAAGAAAAATTACTGCACCTTAAATTCTTTTCAGTTTTTTTTGAATGATAAGAAGGCAAATGGATAAGCGCGTTTGTAGATATCGATGAAGTATGCATGAAATTCTACGTTATTTTGTCAGATATCTGGAAAATAACAACATTCAAAGCATTGCGTCAGGAGGATTTCAAAGCCTCGGCTCGTTGACAGACTTGTAAGTATTCAAATACTAAGGAGATGCCACTTAAGCAGCCACAAACACTGAAATTAACGAAACAAATTATATAAAATACAAAAATTAACTGAAATCTCACGGTTTTTCCTATTCGTCTCACGCAGAAACCTCGAGAACAACAATATTTCTGAGCTTAATAACGGCACCTTTCGTGGGTTGAACCATTTAAGGGGATTGTAAGTATAAAAATAGGTTATAATAATTGAGAAGAAAGACCATCGTTTCCCTGCTTAGAATGCTAACACTAAGTGCTGCTACAGTGGAATCAGAAAAAGCGCAGTGGCATGCCGGGACAAGGCATGGTATTACATTCACATGAAAAGCCCTTTGACTGGAAACATAAATACAAGTAAATACAAGGCTAAGGATGTACAAAGTATTGTTATTCAAATTCAGGCGCCATTTATGCTATGACACATTGACGGGTCTACAGGCGCCATTTATGCTATGGCACATTGACGGGTCGAAAACGGCGCAACGAAGTTACGCCGCGTTGATTAGCATTACTTGGGATTAAAAGTGCGTGTTTGCTGTTAAATAATGCGGGCTTAGTTAGTTTATCGAAAAGCGATGTCGCAGTTAACTGATAGCCTTTTTTCACCTGCGACGTTGTTTTGATCGTTTTGGAATAAGAAAACGTTGTATTGAAAACTAATGAAGGTTAATATGTACTATATCAAACACGGAAGACTGTGTTTAACGACATTTTCAAACACCGAGAAGAGAGTTAAAAATACGACGAGTAGCCTGAAGACCTTCGAGTTTTTTGATAATGTGATTTCTTGAGTGTTTGATATATTTCTTCGCAATCAAAACTTAAACCAAGGAGAAATGAAATCGTAAAAGTCTATTCTAAGAGACTATAATCATAATCTCTCGTATTAAGGTCAGATCTCCAAACACCATCACGACCATAATTTCTTTTGTTTAAACTTACTAAAAATGATTTTAAAACATTGTATGGAAAACTAAAGAAATTTATGCTATTGTATAGTTTTCTAAGGTTTTAAGAAAGTTAGTATTATCATTTCAAATCGTTTTATATTATCAGATACCTGAGTTCAAACAGAATTGAAAATATAGCTTCTGGAACATTCTCAGATGTCAAGACACTCAGATCGCTGTAAGTGCTTAGGTACCGACTTAGGGTTAGAGAAACTTTTAATTTCGCTTTTCTTAGTCTCTCTTTTTATCTTAATATCTACTCTCTGTTACCGATAAAGAGAAAGTATTGAAATCCTGCGCAGGAAAAAAAGTGCTCATCCTCGGTGTAAGAACCTGCAGTAATAATAATAATAGGACTTTATTTAACGAGAGTGGCAGCACTCACCAGTGACGTAAAACAAAGAAAACAAAGAAGTCAACACCCTAACCCTAACAATATCTACAAAACAAAGAAAAACTTCACAGGTTTTTACAGGCTTTTACACCGAAGTAAACTCGAAAAAAGATGGCGACTGGTAAATTCACCCATAATTCTTAGCGCAAAGAGCCCTTAAAGACCCTCCATCACTTACCGTGATGCACCGCGCATTGTTCATTATGAAATGTGAGCATTGACCGGAACGATCGAATGACCACTACGAGCTTTGTCTACTTCCACGATCGCGCGAGGAGAGTAATTAGCTTCTGTCCTCGAAGAAGAAATGCAAAGTGAATCGGAAAGTTCCGTAGACACACGCGAATTATTACCTAGAGAGGCCCCTATAACGTACAACCGCTACGGTTCCTTGGTCGCCTTAGTCGCCGAGGACGAGCCACCTGAAACTCAGGAAAATGTTAACGAAGCAGACGAACGTGTTGAAACTGAAGTGGCGAGAGAACATTTTACTTTTTGACCGGTTTGCTGTATAACACATTTCTATTTCTCTTGCGTTTACCAGTGTTACTCGTGTAAAACAAAATCAGTAGTAGAAAGAAACCGGCGCGAAGTTCAGGCTGTCCCTGCAGAAATGCAGACAAGAAATGCTCTTTACGTTGCGGATGTGGGCAAAAACTCCAGTGTAAGAATGGCAAAAACGGGGCCACCAAACGGGAGAATGCACGGAGATTACCCGTTAGTGCATTTGACCGTCACAGAGTAAAAATTCAGTAGTCGGAGGAGGAAATTAAGGTAAATTATGCAGACGATTGAGACTACAGAAACATTCGACTTCATAATAATTATTCGTTCCTATTTTGCCTTTTAGACGTTTATGGGCAGTCTATCATCCGCGGTAATGAACTCTTTATTGAACTGCTTTCTAACGGAAAAGGAAGTTAAGACTACGCCAAGAATGCTGCCAAAAATTCTCATGAGCCCGAGCCGGATGATCCATCATCCAACTACAAACATATCTCCTCGCGTCCATTTCCATCACGCGGACTACTCGAAACGGAGTTCCCACGACGAAGAAACTCGGCAAACTCACTGTCCGTGTTCTTGCTGTGAGGTCCTTCTTAATAAATATATATCCAAACGAAATCACAACTAATCCTAAGGGAGTATTCCAAAAAATAGCAAAAGTACTAGAAGAGAAACTGTAGAGTTGGAAAACACTTAAATACGACGTAATATCAACAATAAAAGACACGATGGGGATGCGGATTTCCCGTCGAGTCCAGGTTTCGCATAAAAATGGCTGTTTCGTGGTCCACGATTCAGTTGTTTGCAACAAAATATAGCTTTCATAGCTAGCACCCGCATGAGTTGTATAAGGCTCGCAAGATGTTGTGGTAAAATGTACAGCCGCCATCTTTTTTTTCTTCAGAAGATTGATCACAAGATACTACCAGGTAACTGTGGAGTCTCTAGGGTGGACTGGAAATTATATGTGTGTGGTTTCAAATGCTGTAGACTGGATGACTGTATTCTTTGAGAATTATAAATAGCTTCATGTTTATGACCAATATTTTATTTCACTGTTTTGAAAGCGTTTTGACTGGAAACAACATCAGGGAAGTAAACAATAACACACTCGAAGGACTTCAATACAGCGCGATGGACATGTGAGTGTTCAAAATCTCAGCACGCTTCAAAGCGGTAGTTTTATTATTACATAAATTTCATGATATGTACTACTCAAAATGTTTGGCGATTTCAACCCATTTCGTACTATTTGTTCAAATGTGGCTTTTTCCCGTATTTTGGCAATTCAAAACTTTTTGACTTCAGTTTGTATCGAACTGCATGACCTTAGACAGGCGCCAATCACTAGGAGTGTGCAACTTCCCCATATTCCTGTCATGGCGCTTTCACAGACCGATCTATTTTTAATTTGAATTTACCACGAATTCAGACCGCTACAGGAACCTCAGTGACCAATCACAAGCACGAACTTAATTTTTATCGGACGCCATAAGCATCACCGGAAGAAGTGATGGGCTCCTAATGGTACTAGTAACTGAGCTATTTTCCCTTAGCGATGCGCGCTTATGAAGACCGGAACTGACGAGAAACGAAGCCTAAAAAAAGAACGTAGGCTTAGTATGGGACTGAGTTGCACCCTCCACGTGAAGGGTTCTGCTTTAGACGTGAATCGAATCGGTTTTTAATTTGCATTGAAACGACTTGTATATGAACGGCGGGAGCATTGAGACTGTTACGTGCCGTTTTCGAATTTAAGCCTGCGGCAAAATAGATGCATTAAATCTGTCGTTGTTTCCGTTTCAGAAATCTGGATAATAACAGCATCAAGACCATAGAACCAGGAACCTTTGAAAGCTTTGCAGAAATAAGATTCAGTTTAAGTTATTTGTAAGTATTTTATAAGTAGACGCTCTTAGTCGTCTTCTCCTTTCCTCTCCTTCTTTCTTGCCACGTAAGGAACCTGTTTTCAGGCTAATACATGACAAAAAGTGTTCGAATCCCAAATCCTGACTTTTTTGGGTATATATGATACATATTTTTTGAATTTCTCATCGTAGATTCTTAGCTGGAAACAAAGTTGAGATTCTCAAGAACAAAACATTCTATGGTCTAAAAAATCTACGTGAACTGTGAGTAGAGCTCGACTTTTGTGATGAAGGGAACTTCAGTTTTGTCAAGTTTCACAATAAGCATTGTTACCAACATGAGCTTGAACTTAGCTTACATCTAGTCATGTTTAATTATTAAGTAACTATTTGCCTTACTGAAGTTTGCTATTGATACTAAACTCACAGTAACGTTTTGGTCAGCTGCGCATACAAATGCAAAACGTAACACACGCGGAAAGGTTAATGATGGTGAGTAGACTTTAAAAACAATAACAACCTTGTCCTTCCTTTATTACGTTATTTTTAAAACCACACATAGACATGTCGTTTTAATTCCTTTGAATGTTGCCTTTTCTGCTCTGACAGTTACCTGGAAAATAACAACATTCAAGTTATCGAGGCCAGTGCGTTTTATAAACTGTACAAGATCCACACTATGTAAGCTGCCGTTAGACTATCAAGTAAAGTATAATAATAACGACACATCAACATAGATGGAGAACAGCACGGCTAGGCTCGAAATTCCGCCACTCTCCCCTTTTGGGTGCGGTCAAGTGCAGGCCCTATCCCGCCTGAAACAGCGCCTGCTAATAGAACTTAAAGAACACCTACTTTTCTTTTATGGGTTTCTATTGTCGACAGCTCTCAAGCTCTTTTCGTCTATTAAAGTTTGTAAGAGCAGATCGGACTCAGCTTTCCGGCAGCTAGGTTCAACGTCTTTGTTTATGACGCGTACAAAGTCGGCTCTTTTGGAAATGTGGTATGGAAATGGCTGTAAGCTTCATGCTCAGTTTTCTTGCTTAATCCCCTTCATAACTACTTTGTCTATGCACGCTCCTTCATAATAAAGAATTTTTTTGCCATTTAGCACAATAAAATTTACACTGAATATATGTTATATTTCACATCCAACGTACATCACAGAAAGTTGAATGGAAACAGACTAACAAACATCACCAACGGAACGTTCTACTACAGGAGAAGTCTTAGAGTACTGTAAGTTGTGATGATGTATTGAAAACTAAATAGTAAAAACGTGTAACTTTATCTTAATCCCTATCATGCTAATCAGAAGAAAAATAAAACGTAAAATGTAAAAGTGTTTTTGAAATCATGTCATACCAAATATATGAATACGATATGTGCCCCACATGAAGTCACAGCTGGGGACTTGCAATTGAGAGGTGAGGAATTTGCCAGATATCAAATCTGTGCCTGTAAAGGTTTTACTATTATTCCTCTAGCTCATTAGACAATCAAGCTTAACATTAACTTTTTAATTCAACTTTGTCATTCAATGCTGCACTGCAAGACGAAACAGAAGAGTTGGTGTTGCAATATCTTCCACATTGCGGATATTTGTAAGATGCTGATTTAGAACAGCTTCTAAACTGGCCTAATCTTTGTATCAAGGATTTGATTGAAATATATTTTGAAATAAATACGGCTTTGGGTTTGAACTCCAATCGTTGAATGTGATAGTTCTGCCCAGTTAACATAACTCAGGCAAGGCAGCATTTTGGTGTTGTGCTAATGATTTTTTAAGGAAGAAAAGGCGTAAATGTTCTTAAGTTGCACTGTAACGTGAATGTTGAGCAACACATCATAACAACTACCGGTATACTACCCGTAATAGCCGGTCTTAACTATGTTTAACATGTTTATACCAATCCAAAAGAATTAAATTCTCTTTAAGGATCTTATCGGACAACAACATTTCCAGTCTACCGGAGGGAGTTTTTGCAACACTGAAATCCTTAAGGAAATTGTGAGTAATGGATCATATTTTGCCTACCTAAAATTTGCAAGTTAGAATACCTTTCCAATAACTGACAAATTATCGCACGCTTACTGTTAGAACGCTATTGTCGATATGAGTTTATACCATGGAAATGCTCTTCGGAAAGGCATATTTATACTGGAATTGAAAACAGGAACCAGAGACGTTCGCGCAATTTTAGGCTGATCTTCCCCTCCAGTTCACGAGTAAACTACTCTGTTTTCTCGCACACATGCCAGCCTAATGGTTTATGGTCCACAATCGTGTAGAGGCCAGGGAAATGCACAGTCGGTTGCTTATCACAATTTTAGTATATTATCTTATTTTAAACCGAATTAAAGATAGTCGATCTACAGGATACGTTATACATAGACAAGCCTTTAAGTGAATTAAATTAAAATATATTATAATTATAATAGAGAAGTTCCAGCTGAACTAAATCTAAACTAGGAAGCAAAACAATAAAACATTCAGTTGCACCTTTTGTTAATTCGTTATCACATGCGAGAGTATACAATGAAGAATGAACTCATAACTATGTGTACTATAATTTACCAAAATTATCAACACACCTGAAAGGTCGGTATGACTTGAATTGGAAATGATTGGTATTTTTCTTGTTTGTGATAGGATACTGAGCAATAATCCTTTGCAGTACATCCACGCTGGTCTTTTAAGAGGCTTGTCTCGCCTTGATGACCTGTAAGTAAACTAACCAAGTGTCTAAGTGGCTTCATTTTATGTCATGTTCGATGTAACGTCACAATAATTTCGCTCATACCTTTTCCCTTTATTAACCACTGCAGGGAAATGGAACTTTGTGGAATAAAAGAAATCGAACCAAATTCATTTTCGTCCTTGAAGGCACTCAATGCACTGTAAGTTATTATTATCTTTGAAGCATCATCCAGTATGTAAATCAGTCCCAATTTGTACCCCCCAAAGCAATGTCAATTGTAATTTGAGACAATTCCGATGACATTGGCAATGACGACAATACTAGTTCTGAAACCTAGACTTAGAAAAATGATCTGCAGTAGAAAGTTAAGCTGTGTGGACGTCACAGCTTGAAAAGTAGCAATTTCTTTCTTCGCAAAATGATCCCATTTTATGAGCGATACTGGTATTTAATTTTACCATTGAAAGTTATTAGCGGACCTTTTGCTATGTGGTAATGCATGTATAATATTTTTGAAACATGAAAAGGCAGTTGAGAATTCAATATTTTCCGGCGCTTCAATTTTTTTTAATCAGCCTTTAAATATACTTGTAATATATTTCCATTTTTGTTAGAAACTTGGCCAGAAACTCTATGAGCAGAATCAGCAATACCATCTTCAGCGGTCTTCGCTACCTGGCACATTTGTGAGTTTTTTTTAACTTTATTTTTACACAATACAGCCAGTTACATTACTTACAATTTTGATAGATGCTTGAAATGCAATGCAACATACATTTGTGTTATAAGATATTGCCAATAGTTAAGGTGGTCATACCCTAAAATATGGCGATGTTTATGAAAAACTTTTTTGTATCTTAGTTGTTGAACAATGTAATTGCTTCAGGATTTCTTTGCTTTACCGGACCAATATTGAATGAACGACTATATCGGGCACAAATATAAGCTTACAATTCTAACTTTAAGCCTCAGTTTTCTGCCCAGTTAATCGTATTTTACCAAATAACTAAAGTAACTGAAATGTTTTTAAAGCCATTCATGTGTTCAATTATTGAAGAAAAGCATCTCAAATTAAACATCTCAAAGCCAGAGATGTTTGTTCGCTTTCTTTACCACTCTCAAAATCTCTAGTTCTATACTGTTCTTTTCCGTGAAGGACAGAGAGATCAACTACCAAAAGTTTGTCGTCAATCGGAATACCGATTGAAAAACGCTATACATACCATTTCTTACTGCCATTTGTTGTTAGCTTGATATTTATATTAACTGAGTAGTTTGAAGTTGTTTGTTTGTCAGAGATCCAGAAAACGTACACGACCCGCGATCCATGTCGCTAGTCACGTTAACCATTAAAAAAAGAGTTGCATTGGCTTCCATAGTTATGCGTGCTTGTGGTCGTGTTCCTTTCGGGCCGCTGGAGCTCCGCTATAAGAACTTATAAATTAATAATATTATTTTCGTAAGAAGAGAGACTGTGATGGAAACAACGCCAAAGCTCGCTGACTGGTCATAAAAGTCCTTCTACACTACTTGACACAATAATTGTTAATTCATCTTAACTTTTGGCAGGTACTTGGAAATGAATGAGATTCAATTCATAAAGAACAACTCGTTTGAGGGAAACGACTTCCTACTGCGTCTGTAAGTGATCAGCTGAGTGGTTATTATCAGTTAAGTCATAACAAAAGTACTGTACTAAATCAATAGCTTAAAATACAATTTTCATGGAGTACGTAACGAAGAGAAAGCTAATCAAGCGCAAAAGGGGCGAGCGACTTAGCTTGGGAGTTAATGTTTTAAGAACTCGGAAAAGCCATTTTATATTAACATTTCTTCAAATTTATGGGCTAAAGGTACTGATTCTGTTTTAATTTCAGATTTCTTCATGGGAACAAATTATCGAAAATTTCAACAGGTGTCTTTGACCCTCTCTGGCGATGTCAATTTTTGTAAGTCGTAAAGCAAACTTCGAGAACGGTTTACAACAAAGCATTGGAGATAAATTTTGTCACTGCACTTCTTTGGTTTAAATTTTCTCCCTCTATTTGTTTGTCTGTTCATTAGAACACTTAACAACAACAACATCTCGGAGATAGAGCCAGGAGCACTGAAGGGATTAAAAACCATACAAACTATGTAAGTGGTTCTTGACATACTCATCTTGATTTCTTTATAATTGCTCAGAACTATATCACAAGGATGTAAATCCTTTCTCGGGGAGAGTCCACAAAGGTTGAATTGCATTGAATTGTACTGTACGCAGACTGTCTTATCCCCCAAAGTAATCCATCTCAAGTTATTTTTTGATTTCTCCTGGTTTTGTACAAATAACGTGGATAGCCCAAGCATTTTTATTTTCTGAGAAAACAACCCCGCAACGTGCTCGGAAACATTCCCCACGGACGTTCAAAAAAGTGTAAATTTTTGTGGAAGTTAATACGCTAAGATACACCTAACTAATTCATAGACTAAACTGAAAAAGACAAATATATCAACAAAGCATAATACATGTAAAAATCTCAACTTGCGGGGGGAAGACTAGTTGCCTGTTTACAAGCATGACTGACCGAGGAGTTAAACTAGGGTCTACCAAGAGACAACACTAGCTAAGCAGGATCAGAACGGGACTTGACCCTTGCATCCGGCGCCCTAACCACTCCGGATACCATATGTCTAAAATATAGAAGGAGAGAAATTACTTTGGGACTAACGCCTATATAGAGGATGGATTTCTCTAACCTTCGTTTTGATAATTGACTGTAACGTGATCAATACCCGGGTGTAGAAAGATCGCGTGTTAACTTGAGGAGCCCTACGATAAGACAAACTTTTCCATATGCCTACCTTACTGTTTATACCAGCTAGCTGTAAACGCTTGCTAAACTAATACAAAATATGCCTTTAATTCTTAAAAGATTTTTACAATACAATCGCCTAGAAAGAGTAAAGAAAGAGGACTTCGCATCTCTGTGGACACTGGAAAGGCTGTAAGTATGTTACTACTTTTTCTCTGCTCTAAATGACATTGCCGATTCGATAGGGTCATACAAGCGATTGCCGAAGATAACTTATCTTACGGTTATGTTACATAAATATCATTTGCTCTAAAACATTTGACATTCAAGAAGGGAAAAATTTCAATAACCGCCATTTAAGACTCTCATACCGAGGAAATATTTCGAAATTTGAAATATTTTTAGGTGGATAAATATTTTCGAGGAGGTAGCGTAGCCGAGCGGTTAAGGCGCCGAACTTTAAATCCGGAGGTCGCCGGTTCAAGTCCCGCTCTGACCACTTAGCTGGAGCTGTTTCTTGGTAGTTCAGCTCCTCCGCCACGTTTGTAAATAGCCAACTGTTCTGCCTCCTGCCAGTTGTGAGTTTTAACCTTGTTATGTTCATTTGTATTATTTGTTTCCATTGGTCAATTAAGGTATTTATTCAAATATTAGGCACTGATCTAATTATAAAACATGTCTACAATACGATTAAAAAAACCCTTTACATCTCCCAACTCATCTTTTATGAAGCTTCACTAGTATAATCCGGTCAGGACTTGATCATGGATGCCCCACAACCATCTTTTGCCATACCTCATCACTTTAAAAGTGATCATAGTATGGTAACTTGCTTTATTCCCTTTGCTCAGGTACCTATTTGACAACAAGATATCTGTGATTGAGCCAGGATCCTTTTCACCCCGGAATCTGGAACAACTGTTAGTAATTGTTTCTTGCACTGAATTTCCATTGTGTTAGGATGGAATCCAACATTGATCGATGATTTTCTGTTTGAACTTAAGTATTCTACTACAGTTTCCATTCATTACATTACGTGATTTTGTAACCTTTAAGCTATAAGCTATAACTAATTTTTCTTATGCCAGACTTTTGTTCAAGAACTCCGCATTATCGTCAATAACTATCGTATCTGATGGAAGTCGAAAACTTAGTGTCACGGTTTACATGTGAGTATATATGCGTTTTATGAGAGTTTTGTGCTTTCCTTCATAATTGCCTGAACTGATTGAAAAATATCTTTGTTTTTAAGATAATTCAGTATTGTATTTCTTTCTCAGTATATTATGATTAAATTTTCATATAATACATGTAATAAATACAAAAATCATTCACCATGATGAAGAGACATGATCGCTTCTTGTTTTGGTACTAGAAGGCAATGTAACATAATGAATCTGTTGAAGGGTTACGTAGCAAAAGGTATACATTTTCAGGGTAAGACATCTTGCCCTCCTAAAGAGAGCCTCGAGTGGGGATTTACCCAGCCACCTAGGAAGAGAAATGACTCGTCAAATCAGACTGCTACAGTAAAGAAAATGAGTAGGAAATAATGACAATTTTATACTCGGGCCAAAATTACTACCAGAGTTATAGGGACTTTGTAATTAATAGGATATACATGCAAAAGACTGACATAATTATTTTTTTGTCATAATTCTGACAATTATTGCAAAGGAATCTAAGCCATTTTAACATTGTACAACATAACATAAGTTGATCACCAATCTTATCAAAATTACCTTTTGTAGAATAACACATGTACAGTAAATCAGTTTATAGACAACCGCGTAATCCGTTGTAATGCTGTCCCCGTCTCACTTGCTAGATCAAAGAGAATATTTTTATTTGCCAGCCTTCCATATCTTTAGATAAAAGTTAACATATCTGACTGCTGTTTATAGGTTTTCTGAGAATCTTCCGTCAATTCCAGTTGAAAACAGTGTACATTTAAACGTACTTCAAGAAAACGGATTCCGTTGTACAGAGGATACGAACACGTGCCAAGTCTGTCCAAGAGGGACGTATTCAAGGGGAGATGGTGTATCCAAAGGATGTCTGTCGTGTCCAGCAGGTAAAACAACTGGGATGCAATATTAGTTACATTACCTTACTGACACCCCATTCAAACAAACATGTTATACATGTTTTTAAGAATTTTAACTATGCGAAAAACATTATTAACAAAAAACATTATTCGCTCATATCGTGCAAACACCGCAACTTAACAAGGTAAAAAAACTCCTTGAGTAAAATATGTTAGCAAGGTGTTTCAGATCTCTTTTACCAAAACTGAATGACTGCAAAGTGTAAACAAGAAATGGGATAAACCTAAACCTAATTTTGTTAAACTTGTTTAGTTAATGTGAATGCGATATAAATGTTCCTCTCGTTCAATATGTAATCCACCCTCCCTTAATTTTTCGTCTGGAAATGGCCAAATACGTAGAAATTACCCACGACTGCATTTTATTTTCTGGGTCGCGGTAATAACTCAACTGAAACAGCTGAGGGTTGCAAAAAAAATCATGCCTTTCCCTCTGTTAAAAGTAATGGTATTTATTTTTTTCTGAAGCATCTCAGTGGTCAGGGATCCAAAATCCTTGAACCTGATTGGCTAATTCCGCGCGCTCCAGCCGTCCGGATTTTCCCATCCGGACCCCGCGTACGGACTGCTCCGAGTTTTCCAGGATTGCGGCTATTTAGCAGATTTTTGTAACACTGAAAATCTACATGAAATGTAAACATTGGACAAAAGGTTAAACAATTATGGATTCGGATAATGCCAGCTATCATAGCGAAAGTGAATTTTATTATCCAGACGAAGAAAACATACTTCAAGGAACGTCAAACGCACGCGCACGGTGTGAAACTGCTTCAGTAAAAAATCAACACAAATATTTCTTATAAAGTAATTTCCCACAGAGAAAATAAACACGTTATTTGCCGGCCTAGGCCTGTCCGTATTGAGAAAAACTGTGCCCTCGGCCTGCGGCCTTGGGCCGTACTCAAGACCTGAGGCACAGTTTTTCCCAATACGGACCTCCCGGCCGGCAAATAAAATATATGTACCTTACTGTTGAACCTTATCACTGACAATTCCAGGGGGCTTTTTTCAAGACTCAGTAGCAGCAATTGGTGTCACTGCTGAGGGACATGGATGTCAGCATTGCCCCAATGGGACGTTTGTACATCCAAAATACACACCTGGAAAAGCATCTTGGGAATGTAAAGCGTGTCCAGAAGGTCAGTCTGCGGAGAAAGATATGCAGACATGATTGATCATCGGAGTTATACTCACAACTTAAGAAGTTGTGAAATTAAAAAATTCAGGCCTGAACGGGATTCGACACCATGACCTCTGCGATACATGTGCAGAGCGAGCCATCAGTGGACTGGGAGCTGGTTGTGAGTTCGTAATATACCTGTAGCTCAGTCGGTAGAGCACTGCACCGGTATCCCAGAGGTCATTGGGTTCAAATCCCGTTCAGGCCTGAGTTTTTTTCAGGCTTTAATTTCAATACTGCTTAAGTTGTGTGTATAACTGGGATGATTAATCATGCATGTCTTCAGAGCCTACCTTTCGTTATTTTTGTTGTTGGTTTTCAATTGATGGCAACGATGTTGAAATTTTCTTTCTGCGTAAATCACCACTTGAAACCTTTAAAAACATACTTGTTTCAAACCTCGCAGCTTTCATGTACAAGAGCATTGCAGTTAAAAATAAACATGTTTGAAGAAATTTCAGTTATCAGCCTAAGAATTTCGATAGACTGTTTCAGCCGGTCAAAATATGTATAATAAGTAAAAGCAGTTTGTTGTTTTTATTTTTCTCTCAACTCTCCTCCATCCTTCTCATATTAGGTACAAACACAACAACTCTGGCTGGATTCAGGGCATGCAGATGCTTAGAAAACTACTTTCGCTTGGATCGCTTTGGTCCATGTACGGCCTGCCCTGGTCTGGGTGTCGAATGTTCTAATGACACATTACGTTTGTCACGCGGGTTTTACTGGTCTTGGACCAGAAACGGAAGTAAATCTGATAAGTACTTTTACAAACTCCTGATCGCTGGTTTGGCGATAGAAAGCGACACCTACGACAATGAATCAATGAAATACGTTGGCAGAGTTCCAAAGGCCTACAAATGTATTCGTCAAGACTCCTGTCTTGGAGGAATTGAATCCCAGTGTGCCGAGGGCTATGTTGGCCCTCTATGTGCCAACTGCCAATCGGGCTTCTATAAACGGATGATCGCGTGTCACAAGTGTCCTTCAAAGAAACTCATTGCCATACAGTTTGGAATATTGGGCGTTATAGTCTTTGTGATCATTTTAGTGATCGTTAAGAGCGACAAGTCTTCGAAGCCTGGAAGGAGAACCGTAGCTGACGTCTTTCTTGCTCACGTGAAGATTGTTATTGGGTTTTATCAGGTTTTAGCTGGTTTACTTCAAGCGTTTTCGTATGTCAAGTGGCCTTCAGAGGTTTCTATTCTAGAGAGTTACATCCGGTTTGTCCAGCTTAACTTCCTACAGATCGTTTCCCCAAGTTGTGTCGAGGAAAGCTTCGAACTGACTGCCTATAGTCATTTCCTTTTTTCATTGGCTGGAAATGTGTTGATTGTCGTTGTTCCATTGCTTTGTTACCTTGCTGGCGTAACATGGATGAAGATAAAACAAAAACATAGCGACGAAAGTGATCTTAGTGACCTAAAAAAATCCTGTCTCAAAATTACAACATTTCTGCTATTTGTTGCGTATCCATCTACTTGTGTCAACATTTTTCAAATTCTTCCCCTTTCTTGTCACAAGTTGTGTCCATTTGAAGGAGCTTCTAACTGTCCATCGTTCCTTAGAGCTGACTATTCAATTCTGTGCGACACAGATACACATAGGAAATACACCTGGGCAGCGTATGCCTCTTTAACATACGTAATTGGCTTTCCTATTTTTCTGGCGTATATTGTGTGGAAAACCCACCGTCAGTCTCAGAGATCCAACAGATTCTCCGTAGCTGATGAAAGAGGTAGAATGGAAGCAGTGGCATTCGCCATTTTGTTTCTGCATGAAAACTATTCACCAAGTTGCTGGTATTGGGAAAGTGTGGATATGGCGCGAAAAGTGATCCTGTCAGCTGGCGTTATCTTTGTAGGATCGGAAAGCCGCACCCACGTCGGTATCGCTGCCATGTTGTCAGCTGCATTTGCAATGCTTCATGGGAGATTTAGACCAATAACTGACAGATTTGAGGATTATTTGCAAATGACATCCCTCTTAGCGACTTCATTCAACCTTGGAATTGGTGTGTTGCTGAAGGTGCCCTCAGATGAAGCAACTGGAAGTCGTGATAACATCGGCCTTGGAGTTTTGCTGTTGTTTGCAAATGCATTGGTAATAAGTATTGTGTTAGGTGAGATTTTTATGTAGTCGATTAATCTCATGCAGTAAGTAATTATATTGGACGAGACTGAGCATGCTATGAAGAATTATGCAGTCGTTTCAAACGCTGTCTAGTCCAACAACAACAACAACAACAACAACAACAACAACAAGAGTGCTTTTAATTATTTGCTTTTAACACTAAATACACATTTACATAGAACATTACAAAACTACAATAGCTTAGGAAATAGATATGTTTAAGGTCAAGCATGGGGGATAAACGAACCTTGCGGTTTTCGAGTTGTTCCCCTGCCTTTTATATCTAAAAGAGCAAGGGATTGAAAGAGACAAGTAAAGTTACAAACACAGGAAGCCTGAGACCGAGCTGTATGAGCAGTGCCGGATATTCGAAGGAGTTGAATGTCAGTTCAAATTTTGGTTAATTACTTCATGGTATTTTCGAGTTGTTCAGAGAAGAGATATAGCTTAATTTGGTGAGAAATAAAAATAAGAAAAAAAAAAATGAGAAGGAATCTTATCCTAAAAGATGGAAGCCCTAATAGTGTTCTGACTCGTGATTTGTAGAGATTTTGGCTAGCGGTGCATCTAGTTGAGATTCCTATATTAATCTTAAATGCAGCAGTCTCTTTCCCTGAAACACAAATAAACCTTGCAATTATGCTTCAGTTTTAGCAACCACTCAATTTTGCATTCAGCGCGGTCTAAAAACACACAACTAGAAAGTACTTCACTTTCTGAAGTTTACAAAACATATCGACAGAGTATTGCCATGTACTTTAGAATCGATACGGCCTAATACCTTGCAAATATGCAGAGCACATGGCCCTAGTCCCCTATTCTATTACTCAGCAGATCTACTAGTGGGAGTACTTGAACTGCAGATCCCAACTGTCGTATGTAATATACCTTCTCGCGCGTTTGACAGCCATCTTGACTAGAAGGTTACAACGTGAGAAATTAGTGTTTGTATGGGAATCTAATGGCGAAAAATTTTCTTTTCAAAGGATAATATTAACCAATATGAGGGTTGTAGCTTGCTAAAAAGAGCTCCCAGACACATTTTTGATTGTCTTTAAATTTTCCCACAAAAACGCGATTTATTTCAAGCACGCCTACATTCGTCATGTTCAAGGATCAAGGCAATCTTCATCTGATTTACCTGACAAGCGCTGTAATTTCTGACGCGTGGTGCTTTCCACTCAAGATGGCTTCCAAAAGCATAAAAAATTCCATACCCGCCTTATCATGTGACTTGTGCATTGAAGTTGAAATTTCTTTATATTGTAGCCCGTTATTTGGCCATCTTTTTCCGCCTTGCCATGGATTTTCGCAATAATCCTCGGTTTAGTTGGCGTTGCCTATTTCTGCTGATGACCACAGCACAGGAAGTTCAAGGAGATGCCAACGATGTTCATTTAAAGGAAGCGTCTACGCGAACAGTAACAAGTGGATCAGACTTCGAGATAAACCCTGCTGTCACTGCAGTAAACGAGTGCTTCGACATCGATCTATGTGAAACCAACATTCAGGATTGCCCCTCTACACAGAGAACTGAAAGCTTTACAGCAAGCTTGTGAAATTAAAAAGGAAAAACAAAACTAAGTTTGCAAACGGGAGCAGACGAACTTTGGAATATTGGAATATTGTAAATATTGAACATAGCAAGCTCAATATCCCAATTGCTAGTTACCGACAGTAACGATAGCCCAAGACGTAAATGAGACAGACATATGCTTTTCAACAACCTGAGACACATGCATTAGCACAACCACATGGTAGCGAGGACGCGCACAACACAAGAAAAAGCGCACAACACAAGCAGAACAAACGTTTTTGTTCGGAATGCGCTTGACAAGTGAAATCTCGCTTCTTTAAGCGAACGTCCTTATACATTCTACACATGCCTACGTGTTTCTACTTGAGTTATGGATCCTCGCGACAATTTTTCCAGTGCTTGTGCCTATGTTGTGGTGAAAAAAGTCTTGTAAAATTCACAGCATTCTACAATTCATTTCCTTTATTCGGTTTAACAATTTCTTAAAATTCCTAGATAAAAACTTAGACTTCTTACATAAAAATAGCTGTAGGGAGATAATGATAGCGATACAAAGTTGTCTCTTTTAAAAGTAGCTTATAAAGTTATAAGCGAAATAACACTCTCTTCGACACTTCATAACATAGGCCCAAGAACAGATGTTGAAAGTTTAATGTTTATCAAGCTTGGGACTTAGAGAATTTAATTTCTATTTACTATTAAATTTTCGCTCTTAATTCCTATAACGTGATAGTTGATAGGGACAGATGTTTTTTTTTATATTCTCGAAGTCAAGAAACCATAAATGTTCTTCTTCTCTTAGTTGTAAGTGAAATGCGAGTTCATTTTGCTTGCGAAAGCCTGAGCGCGGGAAATGTAATTAATTTTATAGTGGATTATCGCAGACCTCTTTAAGTTCGTTCAATCGTGTAGCTCCGTAGCCACGTCGCTACAGATTCTAGATGTGTTTTGGAGTGACATGCAGGGTTAATCCGGAAAGCGGAAAAGATTGGTTCCGTCAGGCCACAGAAGGCATACAAGTTTGTTGAAACCGCTGATAACATGAATTCTTAAGCCCACAAAGCCAATTCAAGGAAAGACTACCAGCATGTAATCAAGGTTAAGCCTGGCTGCCAAACGATTTCTCAGGATCGGGATTGCTCTGAACAGTATTGTCTGTTGACTGCTCGTGCAGTTGATGGACGGTTCAGTACCACTGAGTATTCGCAACTGCAAGTAATTATGGTTACTTTTGCATTTCTAAAACGCAATCAATTAGAGTTCATCGAGAATCCACATGGGAGCTCTAGTGAGACAAAATTTATTTATGCCAGTAAATTCAAGTATAGGTCCTTAAAAAAAAGCCATTCTTCGCGATGGAACTTGTGAAACTTATTACATTTTTGTTTTTACTCTTTGGGTATATATATTGTCTTTCAAACACTGCAAAATTTCTGGGTGGCAAAAGCGCTTCTGAGCTCTTACATTGGCAACAATTATGAGTTTTTAAACTCGCGTCGAAAAAAATGATTCTGGCTAGAATAAAGAAAAGTAATAATAACAAGATAAATTATTTCAACCGCTGGAATTTTTTGTCATGTTATGGGAACTAGTAGTATCCGCGGCATTTCAACTTTATTTACTATGAAGAGAAAGTCCCCTGAGTTTCTCTTGTTACTATGCATTTTCCTTGAATGAAGCAATATCCACTGCCTTCTGCCACCAAAGTGGGTCTTCGTGCAAAAACAGTTTTGTGTAAGCATGATTTTATTTGAATAACATTTAATGTGGATGGTCTCTCACTTTTATAATTCTAAAAATGGGGTTTTGTACTCGCCGTTCATCAGGTTATTTTGGCAGCTGGGCGTGCTTTAGAGGCCGTTGAGGTTGTCATTGTTAAAATAGAGTAAATATATGCAGCGTTCGCTGGCAAAAAATAGTGATTGTGGGGTGAAGTGAAGGTTTAGTGAAAGTTGTTTAGTAAAACAATGCCATTTATCGTTAAAAAGCTAGGTAGGTTTATGTCTAATTGAAGTGCCGTTCGGTTGGCCATCAGTCTTCGCGGAAGTTCAGTTTGAACGATAAGGGAACTTATAATAGGCTTCTTCAGCTAAATAAGATTTGTAGATGAAATATTTTGCCTCTTAGTAAACAAAGACAAGCCTAACGCAGTGTCGCGTGAGCTGACAATTAAATCCATATTAGAAGAATTGAGCCTGATAATTAAATAAATGTCGTGGCTTTTTTAAGGCCACCGCGCACAAACATTTTCTTCCAGAATGGGGCTGAATGGGTGCACTTTAAAAACATGTATGTTGTTGTATGCTTTCCATTAATAAAAGGTGCTAGTCTTAAGCTTTGAACAGCTTGAGCACCTTTCACTTGTAAAATGATCTCCTTCTGTGGTGCTCTCGGTATCATTCAGATTTATTTCGTGATGACCATGAATTCGCCAGCACTCAATAAGTCACAACGTATTGCTGATCTCAAAAACATGCACTAGCTTATTGTTAAGGGTTTCTATATAGTCTCTTTAGAATCTTAACATCTTAAATTGAAAAAGACCAGAATATTATTATTTATTTTTTCCAAGCGGGCACGGTAACAAATCCTGCAATCTGATTGGTTCTTAGCGCGGTCCGGATTTTCCTATCTCTGACCACAGTCACAGTTAACGCTTGCGTGAGTTTTTCTCTGTGAGTTTTTTTTTCGTTTGAGAGCTTGGCCTGCGGCCTCGGGCGGCATTTTCAAGACCTCGTTCACAGTTTTTCACTATACGGACCTCCCAGCCGGCAAATAACATATATTTGTTATGAAGTGTATAGCGCTAATGAATAAATAAATGTGTTAAATGAGAAAGGTAACGCAGTAATATATATATATATCTAATCTGAGACTCACGTAAAATCATGAAGTGAATATTTTCCCTTAATTAACTTGTTATTTCTGAGATTATGCCGAATTCTATGAACACTTCACGGCACAGAATAGTGCCGCAAAGCTAGTAAAAGCACATTGTGTTCCTCGTAACCCGTCATATTTAGAACTCACATAAAATAAAAAAAAAAATTAAAACATATAGTTTAGAATAGTTCCTTTTTTACAATAGCAATATCCGTCATGTATGGCGGGGCCAGATGGGTTGACGTGATCCGTACACGACGACAATTCATTTAAAGCATAGTTCAGACCGATGCGCGCGCATCCACTAATTAAGACATTTTAACAACTTTCCAGCACATTTAGGCTCATTTATAAGATTATATATTAAAAGACCTCTTGAACTGTGTAACGGGGAAATATTTGGCTCAAAGTCATAGCGAGGTCCGTACAAACTTTAACAACCAACTTGAACCAACGTCAAATGTAAACTTCGGTCAATGCGTAGTGATCCACTTAATCAATAACTCATATATATCAGAAGATATTTTTTAACACAGCAGATTTAATTTAAATTAGCTTAGGGTTAATAAATAGAGCCAAACCTACAGCTTACGAAAGAGCAAATAAATATATATTTTATATTCATACGCTTCTGCAAATGTTTTAGCTTTTTTTCGTAAAACATTTTCGAAAAGCCTGGCCAGTAAAATTCCAAATGTGATAATATTTAAGATGACTTTTAAATCACCTAGAAAATCTTAACACAAAAATATCTTAATAAAAAGGTATTGCGGGGAAAACCTTTCACACCACAGCAAATAATTCTAAAATTATTCATCAAGTAATAGCAATCTACTAGATTTAATTATCCACTAACTGAAGTACTGAAAAACATGCACGCTTTTCAGAATTGCTTTGACTCAATAGGTGTCTTTACATTTAAGTTTAATCCCTATTAAACATATTATATGGTGCATGACGATGGAAAATTTTGTTATCAAATCATCTGAATACTTTCCTATATCAGAACTGGAAACCATACTCCGAAATTGGAAAAATTAAAAATATTTTCATCTCAGTTGTATCAGGCATCGCAGTTCGTCTTTTTGTACTTTCATATAAGATGAAACAATTAATCTCTTACATATTTTAGCGTCAATAGTTATTTCTACAGGAATCCTGTATATTTCCAGATCAATCGCATTTTCTTCCTTTGCAAAGTTTTTGAAAACTGAAAGACTAGTTTGTACATGCATGTCTGGGTTTCAAATATGTCACATGTTTGACATGCGTCATGTAAAAGCGTGTCTATCAGGCATAAGTCCTCTTTTCTTTATTTGGACATCATTCAGTTCGTAGCACGCGCATTTGTCTCAAGTTTCAAACTTCCGCTGGTCTTTAGGCTTTATAGTTAAGATTGGTTTTGTGTCCCTTATCAACAAAAAAATAAAATATTTAAAATTCATCAACGTTTGGCGTTAACATACAATCGAACAAAGTACTTTTAACAAGACACAGACCAATCTCGTTTAAAGAACGGACATCTGAGAGTCCCCTTTATGACAAAAGCAATTCTTTCTGGTATCACAGTTTTGTGGCCCGAGGTCCTTTCTTGTGAAATATATTTTTTTTAACAGATGAATCTTATCTTTCCAGACGTTTTTGTGATCCCACAATTGCCTTTCACTTAATTTGGAAAAAAACTCGAAATGGTAATGCTTTTGCCAGAGTTGAAACAAAAAAAAACGACAAATTAAGCAAAAACAAAAAGATAGACAGCAAAAACAAGAATTACGGCTAATGAGAGTTTCAAACCTAAGGCAGTTTACTTCAGCAATTGTTGTTATAATTATCTTTCAACTTTCGTTGATGTCTTTTAGAAAGTAAAATAAAAATATGGATTTGCAGAGTTACCTTAATTTTGCGGCCGTTCTCAAACCAGCATCAGACATCGTGATGTTGTCGCTAATCAGACTGAAAACAGCTATTATTTTGTTTTGCCTAAAGCAGGGCTGAAATGATGATTACTGGCGTTCGTTGTTATCGATATCGACATATCGCTGAAATTTGCTGGAAAGATATCGAGCCAATACGTTTTTATCATATTAGTATGGAAGGCGAAATGATTTCATAATTTAGCTCCTGATGGACTGCAACAACATGAAACATTTTGGAGAAAAATGATCTCACGGTCTCTCATGTTATATTGGTTTTATCAATGGCGGTACTAAACTGGAGTATAAAATATGTACATATTATATTCAAAATAAATGTGCTATTAAATATCTTAAATATTTGTAAGAATTAAATAAATTGGTTTTTTTTAAGTTTTTTTTTAATCGACAATGAACGTCTTTTGTATGAAGGACAGACCAATGCATATGCGGGACAAGGAAGTAACAACAGTCCATCTTGATAAAAACGGAATGACTTGACGAGGAATTTTGAAACATTAAACTTTTAAAGAAAAAGTATTAACAGAAAGAGAAATTTCTTCTTATTTAGAAAACTTACTTTATGGAAAACAATACATATATGTCCTGTATTTGTTAATTTTGTCAATTTTGGCCTCAGGTGTAGAAACGTCATCCCATGATTAATGTTTTAACCCATAGCTAAAAATCTAATCTATTTATTAACACTGATCATGCACACTTAAATGCTGTAGCTTGCGGGTTTTGGCTTGGCCATTGATGTTTTTTTCAAATACTATTTAGCTTTTTACTTAATCAGTAGTTTATTCGTTAATTTTAATTGTGAGTGACGAAGGAAGGGGAATATTAGGCAGTTGATAACAACTTGATGTTTTGAATGGAAAAGAAATATATTTTCATTTTACTTTATTAAAAGGAAATTCACGTAAAAACTGAGGTATTTCGTTCCTTATAATTCAACTCTATACTCGAGCCAGGCCCCTTCACTTGTTTTGAGGACATATGTCTATGTTCGTCATCGAGGGCGGACAATATAGTTAATTTTTACTTAATTTTAGGCGGGATGAAGTAATACGGTGATAAATGTAGCCCACGATTAAACAGCTGTCGATTATTAAATAAACTACAAAAGGAGGTAAAGGATTCTAGTTAGTTCATCTCTTTAGCTGGGCCAGCTCAGTAAGCATAATCATTATTTTGAGGATCGTCGACTATTTTACCGTAGGAATGAAATCTGCTCAGACCTTCCTTATCTTTGCAATTGGCATTTCTGCCTTCTTGTTGACTCAACTGCAGAAATCGTCAGCCGCCAAATCCAGTTTCCTTCTGGAATCGCTGGGTAAGTACAAAATAACTTTGAACGACATATAACATTAGTTGAAAATAATTCGCCGAAGACTTTCATTGCTTCCTTAAAATTGCTTTCTTGCTTTCATGAAGAGTAGTAAAATATTAATTCTGTATGGCAAACAAAAGTTTGCAGCTAAGCGTACTGACCAAGTAAATTAAGCGACTGACTGACTGATTTATTGATTGAATCCGTCACGAAGACGGAGAGTTTAGATTTTTCGTGTGAGTGGAAAATAACTTGAAAATAGAACTTTTCGAAAACGATGGCGTTACGATAAATATAGGAATTTCCCTGACCAAGTTTCCTCGACCACAAATCCAAAATGGCCACGGTCATTGCTGCGTTTTTAAATTCCTCGGGCGTGGTGTTGACGGTAAAACATTTGATGGTGTTTTCAGAGTGAAAGCAACGTTTTCAGAATCTTCCGGCGTACCTAGTAGTGTGGCCGGGGATGTGTCCACTTCAGCAGCCGACAGAGCTGGTTGGCGACAAGAGTGTTGAGGCTTTAAGCGTTTCTTTGGCGCGAAGTGGTTAATTAAGTAAATGTAAAGGTGTAGTGTATGGTAATACTGATACTGAAATTGTTTCGCTTTGGCAGGTGAAATGGACGACACCGACACCTCTGATACCAATGATGCCTCTGATGAGATAACTCGTCGCTTCTACCCTTGTAAATTATGCATTGTATTGTGCCTTTTGCAACTTTCTATGAGCGTGAAGTGATAGCATTATTTTTTCTTTGGATGGGATAGAAAGAGATCTGCAAGTTAATATTATTTTTTTTAAATTCAGTTCCCCGAAAACAGGCGGTGTACATACGCAGTAGCGGGTAATGTTTAAATCACCGATTTCGCTTGCTTGGAACGGATGCTGCGTATGATGAGCCATGATGTCTGTGACAACGCACTTGTGCAAAATATTTCATCTCCTTAAGTTATGACCTTTTCACACGAATTTATGTAAAACCACAAAATAGCTCCCATGATTATAGTCTACAGCTGCCGCAGGTTATCATCTGTAAGTTAATCTTCCTGATAATGTTTTAAATTGATTAAATTAATTAATAAAATTTTAAGCTGATTGATTTTACTTTTACTGTTTTTTACTTTTTAGCTTCATTGACCTTAATTTTGGCCGAAGACTTAAACTAGGGCTATTTACTGATTTCCTAGAGACAACAGGAAATTGAGTTCATCAGTAGAGTTAAAAAAAAGACATTTGCGGTTTCCCAAAATGATAAACTAGGAATGACAAGAAAATCACACTGCAAAATTTTTTTAAGCGGGTTGTTGGCAATTTTTTATTCAAGGCTTTGATAAATTTTTGGATAAGTAGAGCTGGTATTGTGGTGTTGTAGTACGTCGGCTTGATACAGTCTTACAACATGATCATGTCATGCCTTTACATTTTCTTCTTTAGGGTGCAAAAACGTAAGGAGCAAAACATTCTGCAGACGATTCGCGAAGTTCTGTTCATATAGCGGGAAAAATGGCGAATACATGAGATCAAACTGTCAGCTTCGGTGTGGTTGCGTCTTCAGGAAAGGTTAAGAGGTGAGACATGTTCAGTGTAACTCACTTAAGATTTCCGCCACACTGAACAGAAGTTAAATATGCTTCTACCAAGAAACACTTAAGTTAAGAGGTTAACACCACGATACTAGAGGCGTTTTGAATTGCAGAGCTCAAAGGGTTAAATAATTTGGAGCCATGAAAGCTGGTTGAGAATTTCTTTTCATTTGTCCGGCCTGCAAAAAGGGCGCGCAGATATACATTTGGAGTTAGTGAAATAGTACTTTATTCATATCGTTGAAGTAAACCTAGCCAATATACCCAGTTCAAATGATCTTTGCGTTTTTCTCTCAACCGATTTTCTTTTTAATATCTTTAGGAATGGGACTACCGACTCTCAAAGGAAGACAGGAAGAAATAAAAAAAATCCAATATAATCATAAAAGACAAAATTACCTGTGAAATGTATGCTGTTTAAGACTTAAATTAATTAACGAACGGCAGATATAGAATATATTCCGATCCAGTGAAATAAACAGATAGCTTCGGCATGGGCATTACACAATTTGCCTCTGTGGTATTTCTATGGAAATCGTGAAAATCACTTAATATTACATAAAAGAAAACTAAATTATGAAACAAATTGAATGAAACTAGAGTGGATGAAAAATACATTCAGTGGAACGTTAGGAAGCTGACAAGCAGAAGAGTTGTCTCGACGGCATCGTGGCGACCGATGCCTGTGGAAAGAACGCCGTTATCTTGGCAAAGAATACTTTCGACAATGAATGTATCTCATGCGGCAGTGCTAAGAACTAGTTGTGTACTTAATTAGCTGGGAAGACACACAAAGGAGAGTAATATATAAAGGACGGCGCAGTGGCGAGAGCGCTCGCCTCCCACCAATATGGCCCGGGTTCTACTACAACTCTTTTTTTATTTCAAAATCTTTCTCAATTACTCGAAAGCGGTCCTTTGCCCACTTTGGATAACACGGAAAAAGTCGTTTGACGTAATCTGTTGTCTACACAAAATGTAGCAATCTAGTTGGTTGTTATGCGTAGCAAGGACTTGTGATTGGTCCACAAAAATCACGCCACTGTCAAACTTGACTTAAATGGCTTCTCGTGGAATGAACGACTTACAGCGAAATTGAACTGCGATATCTACAAATCGTAAAGAAAATGTAAGGAAAAATCAAGTCAGTTTTTATCATTAGAACAGCGTTGTTACCTGAAAGGTTGGATGTTGCCTTGAATATTGAGGGAGTTGAAAGAATACGGAAAACTTGTGGTTGCGGTTACTGTTATACTAGACGCCATTTGATTCGAGTATTGAATGTAAGGAGCGTTACCAACGGTGAAAATTTGTGTCTCTGGGGTTTGTGATTCTCAAATCAATTTGACATATAGTGTCGGAGATACCTTATAGCTGCCATACAGTTGGCCGTGAGCTGTGGTGAGCTATACTTTTCTCGCTGTTTTGCCCTGAAACGGACTGCAACATTCGCGTCGGAAATTAAGGTTTTAAGAAGATCAATCTGTGTCAGCAATTATTTTGAGACTTAGAGAAGTTGAATTTTTGAATACATTTTTTTATTGGGTTTGTTAAATTCGATGCAAAGTAAGATCAATTTCGGTGTTTGTTTATGGTTTATTCGCTGCTTAACTGCCGACTGAGACCGCTCGAGACGTCTTTCCGAGTCATTTTCTAAAAAATAAACGGATTTTTCCTTCTAATTCCTATTTCTCGTGCTGTTCAATGCCTCGACAAGACTTTTCTTTGCCCAGTCGCGCAAAATATGATCTAAATGCTGAAAACTTTCCGCCGTTTTAAAACACATAGGGCAAAACTTTGTAATGAGCACGTCAATCGTGCGTCTGTCCTCTAATAGATCATAGGCGAGAACCCATCAAAATACGAGAAAGACTAATCATGTCAAGGACACTCAAGGTCACGGGTAATCACGTCGTGTATGACCGTGGTGCATGATTTCTAAGGGTAATCATTTTAAGTTCGCTCGTGCTTACCGTCAGTGAAGAAGCAAAAACATGACTTCTTTTGTTCGATGTATAATAAAACAATTATTACATCCGGTTTTTGTGATATATCCAGAATAATCAAGGTCTCGGTAAGGGTTCGGCTTCGGCTAATAACCCCTACATGTAAGCCTCATCCAATAATGACTTATTAATAACCGAGAATGAGGTCGTTACGGGAAAATCTCAAACTGAGGCCTCGCGGAAAAGGGACCATCGACCTTGACCGGCTTGAGAAAGATTGGTTGTTAGATTTAGTACACTAGTCACCGAGAAAAGTAAACCGTAGCACAACTGTGCCCTTCCACTCCTCCAATTCTTGAAAAAAAATAACATTAAAATGGTAATAAAGCAATCTGATTGGTTTCTTTTTCGCGGTTGGCCAATTAAACATAGTTCTCTCGAACATTTTCGGGATGCGGATTTCTCTAAGAATAGTCGTCCCGCAGGCCTTTTGAAGAATAAATTGCCATTCTTTTAAATAAATCAACTCACATCTTTGAAAGTTACAGCCCTTTGTACCTCCTGAAAAATTTTCTTAAAGTTAATTTTCTTATTACAACCTAAAGCATTTTCGAGTCAACCTGAGTTGACTGACCTTACTGCAAAATCTGTAGCAATTCTATTTTTAAATAGTTAAGTTTTTCGGGGTTTTTCCAAGGTATTTTCTGTTTATTGCATGTATTTGTTAGAAATAAACAAATTACCGCAAAAAACCCAAGTCAGTCACGACGCTGTCTCACATTGTCTTTACTTTATGTACCACGTGCGTACTGTTGCAATTTACAGGCCCAAGGGCCTCCACAGACTGGATATTCAGTTGTCGACAAATCTTTGTTATCAACCTGACTAAATATTGTCGGCAACTAATTGTGTCCGATGTGAGCATTCCACACATTGAAGATTTAGTTGTCGATGTCCAAGTCAGGTCAGCGAGACCTTGGGAATTAATGTTCACTACGCATGCACAAGCCACTGTCCACTGACAACGGCGATGTTTTCTGTGCAACAATTACCCGCTGAGACAATCCGTCTGCCCAGATTACAAGCATTGGGAATCTTGGGTAAGAGATAAAAAGTGGAAGTCCGCGGAGTTTGTACAACCTGGTTCACACGGAAGCAATCGTTGAGTTCACCTTTGGTTGGTCGTCATTAATCGGGTCACTTCCAAACCTCTCATGGAACCTTTAATGTCTCTTAACCTCGTCTAAGTAAGGTTGCTGTAATCAAACGACTACTGCATCCCCCTTGTCAGGAGATTTGCTGATGACATCATCAGGATTCCGGAAGGTAGATAGGGTTGCGAATCTGAAAAGCAATCTTAAAATGAAATTATACTGATACATATCATGTCTGGCAGCCATGAAATTAATGGAATGGCGCCAGAGCATCCCCACGCGATTATAAATAGATAAAGTATAGTTAAAAATACGGAAAACATTATGTCATGATGGAGTACACGCAAAACGGCCAGGCTAACATCTCTGTGGCCCTAGCTTGAAAATTTGTGAAAAAAGGAGCAAAACTCGCAGACTCAAGGCAATTGCAAAATTTAACTCCTTTATCCAAATTGTGCGAAACATTTCAAGCCTCTAGCAAGTGTAAAGCAGGCTTGGTTGTTTTCAGTATTTTGATCAATACCTGTGGAATTGGTAACGCATTCCCAAAGATCGCGTATCAAGAGTGTTTCAACTCCGTTTGCAAAATTTAGCTGATAAATGAAATATCATGTAGCATGCCCAAGAGACAATAATCTCTTGCAGCAAGAGAGGTTGGCCTTGACGCCGACGTTTCGGAAAACAGACTTCCGTTCGAGAGCTCATGTATAAATAACTTTAGTGGAATTGGAATATCCAAAAGCTTGAACTGGGAGGCTCCCTCTCTGGCCCCCGATTTTCTTTTGCTTGTAACTATTTCATCCTGCTAATTTTCTTGCGGCGTCTGCAATTAACTCTTGAAAATATGCAAGGCTTCCGAAAACGACGGATAATACTCTCGACCTCGACCACATATCGCGCGTATAGCTTGCCTGTCAAATGACGTCATTGTATGGCTGCAAGTCGCAACAATTGAAGGAACCAAAATTATCTTTCGTATCTCTCTCTCTGTGGTAGGCGGTTTATGGATATGACAGTCAGAATATATGATACAAATTTTTGTTATGGATCTCATCATGTGACAGCGAAAATAAATCATATCAGTAGCATTGGAAAATTAAAAACGTTAAACAAACAAACAAGCTATAACAAGGAAGAAACTTTATGGTGTTTTAATCAGTAAATTATATTTATGAAAAGATCAGAACGGATGTGTTCTCCTTCTTTCATTTAATTTTTGCGCTTAGCTTTTTTAAAACATTCTTGAAGTCAAGTGAAGCCTCACCGTATTGAAGATTTCTAAGAAAAAAAGTTAAAAAATAATAATAAAAAAACCACAAAGAAATCTTGACGCTTTAGACTGAAATTTGTTTAAATTCTGGGATATTTTGTATCCCGAATTATTATTACCATTTTAATCGAGTCACTTTGCAAGTCATCGTTTATCCTGAAGGAAAATAAGAATCGTCAAAAACGAGCGACATTATCGGGATGAAAGATTTTGCTTTCTTTCATGAGTTATTTGAGTTATTTGCAAATATATATATATATATATATATATATATATATTTGCAAATATTTATATGAGTTATTTGCAAATACCTCAGCATTTTGTAAAACTGTTATCTATGCACTTTATTTACAAAGTTATAGCATTTATACTCTTTAGAGTATTTCTTTTACTAAACACAGATCTAAACAATTAAGTACTATTTTTTTCATAGTTCAGTGATAAAATCTTGCTTTCGTTTTTTTTACTTTTTTTATTTCAAATAAGTAGATTTGTTATCCATCTGATTTGATGTTCGTGTTTTAGTTATCACAAATCATATTTAAATTGATAGATTGATAATAGTCTAGTCGATCAGTCATCTACTGGGCGTTCATCTGATGCTGAACGAGCAATTGCGCGCCATATATAGTTTTTTATTGTTTCCCACGGCCTAACCAGTCATCGCTAAAATTTATTGCCTCGGTTGTCAAGTTTGATTTACGTTGGCAAGAGATCTTTTTCTAAGTTGTATTTATTTGTTGTAGAATATTAGCTTTCTCAAAACCGATTTCGTGCCTTACGAGATTTGTGGAGTGCCTCAGATGCGTCCTACGACTCGACATGTCTGAGTGCGGTTAGAAGTTATCCTTATCAGGCCCCGCTAAATGCGACAAGAAAACAAATTAGTGATTAAAAACAGCTGTCTACACGTTGATTTTGAGACGACTTCTACCTATAAAAAGATCACAAATTAACCATCTTCGCGTTGGCTGAAAAGGGTCAAGTTTGATGTGTTGAAGGCATTGCATCCGAATATTGAAACATATATTTGTGCTCAGTCATGGTATCCGCAAAAGCCTTGCTGCTCCTTCTCTCTGCGTTCATTCTGTTGACCTGGGTACAGAGGATCTCTGGTGAAGATTCTGATTCTATCCTAGATATGCTGGGTAAGTCGCGTTTACGTCAGAATTTTAGCTGTGAACTTCACGACATCTAATGTGCTACTTTTAACAATTTTTTGTTAGACGTAAAGGGATGATGTATTCTTGATTTAAATAAGAGTAGAAAATAGTAATCGAGGTCGGACTGCAGTTTTTTAATTTTATTAGCCTCGCTATGCAGTCTATATGAACATTGAAAATACGAAAAATACTTTGAGTTCGTTTGTCAGTTGCTGTTCGGATTTGGAGAAAACTTGACGCGTAGCTTCAAGCCGTTTATTTGTTTTCTTGTTAACGACATAACCAACGACCTTCCGAACCAAACAAAATTTTTGTTTTCACTTTTGCCTGATTGTTACAAGTTTCCTTTAATTTAATATCTAAACCTTATCAGTTCAATGTCTAGTAAGGTTTGCTTTTCTGTTTTCTCAGATAACTCTCAGGAGGAACATCGTCGTGGATGGAATCCACGTAAGTATTCAACCTATTGCATTGATAAACACAACTCATGATTGTGTAAGGCGTGGTGGTCTCAACGATTCGAACGTGGAGTTAAGAACGAGAGGTCAGTGAGTTCCCGTTTAGACACTGTTGCATTCTTGAGCAAGATATAACTCAACTGTACCAGAATCTTCCTCCCCACGGCTTCCCCTCTAAGGATATGTTGTAGTTAAAAATGATATTCACTAAAAAATAGTTTTAACCCAGTTTGACTCTCAATTTCCTTTGTCTTCTAACCCTATTAAGGGTTAAGAGGCGAAGGAATTTAATTTTTACCTGATTTTATTTTTAACTACAACAGATACAAGTGGACATTAAAATACGCAAAATGCTAGTTATGCCGTCTGAAATGGGCTAGCACAAGGTGGAAGTAGCATGGGAGTGTGGATGAACCTAAGTTATCCACCAAAGGTATCCACTTATAATTCAGTGGAGTAATCTGACCGATCGTGAGCTCTGAAAGTAAATAGCTTTACTTTCACTCCTTTATAACTTAACAAAGCCTTATGACAGTTAACTGAACGTCAACTAATAATCATATCTTAATTAATCGTTTTCTTCTAGATTGCAAAAACGAGTTATCCGGAGTTTTTTGTAGAAGATTTCGGAAGTTCTGTTCATACAGCAATGCCAACGGAATGTTACTGCGGAGCAAATGTAGATTTCAGTGTGGCTGTCCATGATCGATACGAGGTGAGCTGACTAACTACGGCTATAAGGGCAGTTCATTTTAAATGGTGGTTCTCAAACAGCATGAGAGATAATTGTCAAACTGAATGTAATGTTCCTTTTTTTCTTTCTTTAAATTTGTACTCACTCTTGTTAAGCAAAAATATTATACACAATGTTAAAAAAAGTTAGAATGCATGCCTCGTGAGAGACTTCACAGCTAGCGAAAGTCAGTTGATCAATCGCATTTTTCTCCAGTCTTATCCACTGTGATTGTTCCTTTTTGCTTATCATGTGTGGTTGGTGCTTCTCTACACGAAGTGAGCTTTTAAAGCTTTCGGTTAATTGAGCTTTTAAGTTTGCTATTGTTTAAAGGTGATGACAAAAACGAGAAAACATTTTTACGCCAAAGCGAGGGCCTCCGTCTATGGGGTTAACCGCCAACCCTCAAATGGCCAAAAAAATTCCGTGAACCGTCAACCGCCAAATGAGCAAGAACATATTAGTTGTTAAACCTCTCAGATATTAACAACTAAACGATTGACTTAAATGGGGTCAAGTTAAGCTGTTTATAAACGATCATTTCAATATTTCACAGAATACATTTTTGTACAAGTCCTTTAACTTCTAGTCTCTGGAGCGTGCAATTAATACGTCTAGCGGTAATTAGACGCTAATTACGCTAATTAGGCACAAATTCTAGCTATAGGACTAAACGGATTATTCAAATGGAAAAATTGTATCCCCTCAAGCAAAATTACAGCACAATTTGTGCTTTAATTTCGTGTTATAAACGTCATTACGAAAAATAAACCGTCAACCGTGAAATAAACTGAAATTCCATCCCAGGATACCCCCATTTACACCCTTAAAAGCGGTATCAGGAGCTAGTCCGGAGCACCTTCGCATCTGGGCGCGAGGAAAGTCTTTGAAAGAGGACTGTTGTTAGCGCTGATGATTGACATTTCCACAACCTGAGCTAGAGTTGTCTTCAAACATTCAAAACGAAACAACAACCAATCATAAAAATGCAGTGAGTCATGGCTAGCTGACCCCTAGCTGATGTTTCGGGTGCTGTCTCCTTAGGACACGGAATTAATTGCATGAGCCGCGGGAAGCATCTGACAGTCAATATTTGGTGTTGTTTTCTTTGTATCCAGGTCTTTTTTGAGAAATGAGAGACAAAGGAAACTTTAAAAATTTACAATTTTGACTCCAAAGGCTCGGAGCCATATTAATATATCGAACTTGGCCTATTCAGACTTGAGGGGGGATGGGGAGCGGTGTATGAATTGGAATAAAATACGAGGCATGGAAAAATTTTACCTACACTTTAAAATGGTGCGGCATTTTTCTCGTCAATTGCTGATAGAACTGAATGTACGGTACTCCACCTGATGGATCTTTCTGCAGCTGATTCGTATGCAATCACAACTCAGGATATATATTTTAAGCATTAGCAGGCAGAGTGTATCAGCATGAATAATTACTCGAAGCCACAAGAGAGAGAAAACTAACATATAAAAATAATCACCCACAGGCTTGAAAACAAAATTCAGCAATGGCTTTAAGAAATGATAAACCAAATCCACGTCTTATAGAGGTTCGTGAATTATCTCATCAATTTCAGAAAACTTCAAAGTTGCAAAACACACATGCGCGGACGACTATTAAATGACAAAGACTCTAATGAAAGCATTATACATAATTCTGACTTCGTTTATGCTTCATGGTATACATTTCAAAATACAACTGCAAACTACTTACATTGTAAATATACATGTTTTCCTGTGTTGGACTAACGATAGCGCGCTTATTTCTCAAGTATTGTGCTTTTTATCCTGCATACAGATTGCTTGGAATTTGTGGAGTCCGGTATGAACTAGACAGATCAAGAGGACTGAAAAATAATGCTATTTGCATTTGTTTTCCATTTATCAGTGTAGCGAATTGCGTTGTCAGTGGTAATAAAGTTTATTTCAATGATGCAAAAATGCCTCCGATTCTGACTGTTTTCCATATCAGTGAGTTTTATATTATGCAACATATGAGAGAGAGCATTGGACATTTGTCTTATTACCCATGGCCAACCCATGGCCAAGCGTAAGGGCCACACTGTGATAATATCGGCCCTTAGCTTTTGGCCAAGGGCCATTGCACTCCTAGACTCGGAGTCCGAAGCAAGATTAGTTAATTAGATATTTATTACATCACTCGTGAAAAGGTGGAAAAAAATTTCTCACGATCACAGACTGGAAAGACACTCTGGACTTCAAGACTGGAATGAAGAGTTTGAGATCCAATCAAGGAACTAACCAATAAAGCGAATCATATATTTGCTTCGTCGTGGTCGTCTTAGCTTCTAGACCAGACAGACAACGCAACGATGGCGCACGAAAATAACTGTATGAAACATTAAGCAAAGTATGAAAATATTCACCGAGAAAAAACGTTCTAGCGACGTCTTCTTCTCCTCCACTAGAAAATAGGTTTACGGGATATAGGACACTGATTTAAGTAAAATGGGAGTTTAGGCCCTAGATATATTGTCTCGGGTACAACCCTCCTCTTGAGACAACTACAGGCCGAGTCAAAGTTGAGTGCACTTTATGATTATTCATAACTCTTATTGAATAATCGAATGTGCAGATGTCCTTGTTTTTTTGTTTAGTTTCCCTCGGTCATTCGATCACTGTGGGTTTTGCGAAGTTAAATTTCAGTTCCTTGATACAAATTTCTGCTTAAACCCTTAATCTAGGCATTTCGTGACACTCGCTACGCCGAAAGTTGTCCCGGTTAGGCGAGCCAAAGTGTTTATATGAAGAAAATTTGTCCCGCCTGCCAGGGTTACCCTACCTGCCGAGGTGAGACAACTCGTCCACCCTAGTTGTCTCGCTCCCCGAGACAACTCGAGGACATTATTCATATCACGGTTGCTTAAATTTTACAACGGCACAAGGTAAAGTTAACTCACCTGGGGTACCTCGGGGGGAGTGTTGTCTCGGTTACCCAAGACCCTATAGATGGGGCCTTAGATCACATAAAACGGGATATCGAAGTAGGAAATAGCGGGATACATCAAATCATACCAATTGAATTGATGTCAAATCCCGAGAGACAATCTATCCCGAGAGACAATGCTGATTGGCCCTGCAGAAAAAAACCCACACTTCCAGCTTCTGCGTCTTTCAATCTATAAATCGGTTATGATCTCAAGTGACACCTGTTTTAGGTTTACAATTATGGCATACAATAGATTTAATCTTGCGCTACTTGTCAAATATATCATTATTGATTGATTGTGTGTTCACTGAGTATGACCAAGATTACTGAAACTACGGTAAAACGGCTGTAACTGAATAAAGTTTACCTTCATTTTTGGAAATAATTTTATTTCGCTAATGAACAATTTAATTCAATTTGAAAGCAATTAAAAATCTTTAAGACAAAACAGTTTAAAACAAAAGGGAACATAAACAAACGAAAGAAAACCAAAAATAAAACTGGCACCTGTTCTTTTTAGCGTCCAGCAATCAGGCTCATTTATGTTACGACAAATGCATTTGCACGTGGGTTTGTTGATATCGCTTCGATTTCGACAGTACGTCCTCACTTAAGTCAATTTCAATGCATCGAACTGTGATCTTTTTCGACCGTAAATACCTTCCTTCAGACGATCGATGTTGACTTAATAATAACAAATGCAAATTTTTAATTGTTCATGTACCATAACTTTACGGGAAAAAGACACGCGAAAATCAAAAACATTATCACGAGGACGAGTTCTACAATCCAACAGAAAAGATTCCTTAACATCATTTTTCGCCAAAGAATATATCTGAAACGTTCGTTGGCATGGCATAGAGTGGCTCAGAGTGGCTCGTGGCCTGTTTTTTTTTACATCTAATGAACTACAAGCTTGCGGTGAGTGTTATGAATAATTAAATGGAATTAGATTTACCAAATTTTGTCAAGGCTTACCACATTTTTGTCAGGCGTAAAATCTGAGAATTTATTATTTTTTAGTCGTAGTGTTTCAGCCCGAAGCCCGCCAAAATAATTTCATATTTGCGCGGGAATCATACGGTGAACATGGAAGATTCGTACCTCGGTTTGCTGCATGACGATCCTTACTCAGAATACAATTATTACGTTTCCCAAGTTTACGTTCCAGCTGGAACTCCAGGGCCAAGTACTGTTCAATTTGTACATCCCTATGCAAACCGACCAAAAACACTCTGTATGCAAACCACCGGAGTCCGTGTGATTGTCGCCTGTGGTTAACGCTTGACAAATATTGAATTTGGCAGAGACAGATTTTGTCGAGATTTTTGGAAGGGCCAAACAAATTTTGTCACGCCAGTATCCTCGGGATCCTTATAATCACTCGTTGCTCATTTTACATGTATCACCCTTATGACTGAGAAAAGATTGGTGGGCATGCAGTTTAGTTACTAGATATGAAAGCCATGATGT